>ERZ1034878.273-NODE-273-length-27999-cov-12.809226_pt1 | contig 27999 bp, 37 predicted proteins | sample MGYA00520593_ERZ1034878 | MGnify/ENA primary metagenome ERZ1034878 (study PRJEB33766, sample SAMN09781724) | gut metagenome | biome: gut microbiome | host: Homo sapiens | place: Madagascar | study: EMG produced TPA metagenomics assembly of the PRJNA485056 data...
GACAACATGCGAATACCAGAGTTAACGCTTTCAATCATGGTGTGCTTACGGGCAGGAGTCAGACGCTCATCAGAGACCGCGCCGCTCGCAAGTTCGCCTAGTTCCCGCATAGCACGCATGACGTAAGACTGTAATTTGTCTTTTGCCAGCTCGTTGACAGGTACACAAGGCAGACAGTGAATCTGCGCCAGAAAACCATCAACGAGGGTTGAGTCTTCTGTGATGTCGGTCAGCGTCCAAATCTCGCGTGGCGTTAATTGGTGCGGTTGCTCAGGGTTGAGTTTGTTATAAAGCGTGTGTGGTTTGATACCCGCCTTAATCGCCAGTTCCTTGACATTATGTGTCAGAGCAAAATTTCGACATGCATCATCGAAGTGTGAATGTGACGAAATACAAAAATCTAACATGCTATGGCTCCTTCCAACTTGCAAAATCAAGTTACTGAAACACGGCGTAACGAGAATTTAGAGCCTGTGCGAGCAAACGCGTACGGAAAGCGATCATGTTGATACGACCTAATCCACCTTCGCGAGTACGAGGCACAGTCAGTAATTCACCGCGCTTAACCATCTCTTTGACTGTATTCAGGCTGCATCCGTACTGCTTGGCGAACTCATCGTATGACAGGAAGTCAGGGCCAGAAGGGATTGCAATTTGAAGATTCATAGGTGACTATCTCCGGTTAAGTTGCTTTTTGATATGTTTTGGCACATTCGCAGTGTGTTGAGGCAAAGATTAATCCCGAAATCGGTATTTGTAAACCTGATTTCAGTATTTATGGTGCTTGTTATGGGAAGTAATGCTGGGGATGTGAAGCAAGTTATTGAAAGATTGCTTATTTCTTATGGGGTTAGGAACCGACAGGCATACTCTGAAATAACTAAGGTTCCACTTTCTACAATTAGTAATTGGGTTAAAAGTGGAAAAGTGCCGGGTGACTATCTCATCCAATGCACTTTGGACACAGGAGCTGACCTCAAATGGCTCATGGAAGGGACTGAACTTACAAATGTAAGATTTGAGCCAGGCAATTACCCTATGCAGGGAATACGACTGATGGAGGCTATGCAAAACTCAGGCGGGAAAGAGATTTTGCAACGCATCATGCAGGCTTACGGCTTCACCATGCAAAAGGAGCTTGGCGACCATCTCGGCATACCATCCGGCACGATGAGTGCTTGGGTTCGTCGTGAGCACTTCCCGGGGGATGTAGTTATCGTTTGTGCTTTAGATACGGGGGCTTCGTTATATTGGCTTGCCACAGGTAACGGCGGACTGTACGAAAGTAATGTGACTGCACCCACAGAGCAAACATCGCTAGTCACAATAAAAAAATATCGCCTTGAAAATGGTGAATTAAAAAAAATTGGTAACTGGTTGGCTGACCCGTCAATGATTCCTGATAATCAGGACGGGCTGATGTTTGTTGAGGGTATGGGTAAGTCTTGGTTGGTTGATATTTCTGTAGAAAATATTGCTAACGGCCGCTGGCTAATCAGCATTGATGGTGCCAAGGACGTTTTTAATGTGATTCGGATGCCCGGAAATAAAGTCCGGTTAACTAATGATTCTGCAGATTTTGAATGCAGTTTATCTGATATTACACCGTCAGGCAGAGTTATTTTTACGCTTGAGAAACATATATAAGTGGTTTTATGATGCGATTATTATTTGCTATTGGATTACTTTTTCTCTGTTCATCAGCGTCCGCTGCCGAAAAAACGCAGGCGTTAGATGGATCATCTTTTGGTGATACATGGCCTCTGACTTTCGAAAAGGCGATGGTTTCCTGTGTTAATGGTGCATATGCTTTTGTTTATGATAGCGCTACAGGTAATCGATATCCGCTTAACGGCATGGCTTCCAACGCTGTAAAATCAGGAAAAATGGAAGGTTACGATTTAGATACTGTATGGAAAGATGACCCTAATTATTCCGGTGTAAAAATGTCAATATCTCCGGTTTTAGATTCTAGCCTGAATCTCTGTAAATAAGTTAACTAAAATGGAGTTTGTAATGAAAGAAAATAAACATGTCGAGAAATTTAAGTCAAACCATATAAATTCTGGTGAGTCTGTCATTGCATGGGCAGAAGGTTATATCGGTAAAATGATGGGGAGTGGAAAAGATACCCAGCGCAATGGCGCACTAATTGTGACAGAAACTAGAGTGGCTTTTTATCGCAAGGGGTTTATTGGTGAGGTTATTGAAACTATACCTTTGAAATCTATCACTTCTATTGAAAGAAAATCGACGCTTGGTCATAGGGTTTTAAGGGTGCATACATCCCATGATGACCTTGAATTTAAAACATTCAGCAAAGATTCAGAACTCGCCCTTGTTGAAGCAATTGAGAGCGGGCGAGGGTTGAGAAGTGAAACTGTAGCACCCGAAAAAACCAAGGCGAGTAACGACCCTTTCGAACAGCTCAAAAAATTATCGGAGCTGAAAGAGGCCGGGGTGATTTCTGAAGAGGAGTTTCAGGCTAAAAAAATGAAGTTGATGGATCTAATCTAAGTATCCCACGGTATGGAGAGAATACCTTTGTTTGTTAGGCAGTCTATTAGCCACAATACTAGATGTAGATAAATAAGGGGGAGATTTGACCGTTAAAAAACTTTCATCCGGTGAGTGGCTATGTGATTTCCGTGTTAATGGACGAGAAAGCCGTCGCGTGCGTAAACGCTTCACCACGAAAGGTGAGGCATTGGCCTATGAACAATACTACCGTGATGAAGCTTCTAATAAGCCGTGGATGTCCCAAAAAGAGGATCGCCGAAAGCTGAGCGAGTTAATCATGCTCTGGCATAACCTCCACGGGCAGGCTTTAGTCGCAAGCAAGTCACGCTTGGCTAAACTTCATATAATCTGCAATGGTCTTGGCGACCCGGTAGCCTCACAGCTTACTGCTAAAGATTGGGCTCATTATCGAGACCGCCGTCTTCGCGGTGAAATCGATAACGGCTATCACAAAGACCCGGCAAAATGGGTAGCGAAACCTATCACCGTCAACCGTGAGCATCATTATCTTGAAGCTGTTTTTAACGAGCTGAAAAGGTTAGGTGAGTGGAGTTTACCCAACCCTCTTGAAGGGGTGCGAGTATTCAAAGAAGCTGAAAAGGAAATGTCGTGGCTAACGCGTGAACAAATTCCCCAACTCCTGCAAGCATGTGAAAGATACGGTAAACCTGACCTAACAATGATAGTCAAGGTATGCCTGGCTACCGGTGCGCGCTGGGGGGAAGCGGAAAGGCTCAGCCGTTCCCAGCTATCCCCCTACAAACTCACCTTCACAAAAACGAAGGGGAAAAAGAACCGCACCGTTCCGATCCCAAAATGGCTTTATGATGAATTGAGCCAGCGGCAGGGCAGGATGTTTAAGCCCTGCTATCAGGATTTCAAAAAGATGCTTCTTCTTACCAGTATTGAGCTGACAGAAGGGCAAAAAACGCATGTGCTCCGACACACTTTTGGATCACATTTTATGATGAACGGCGGAAACATATTGGTTCTGCAAAAAATTCTCGGACACTCTAACATCCGCGAAACAATGAAATATGCGCACTTTGCCCCTGACCATCTTGAGCAGGCCGTTGAGCTAAACCCATTGAACGACATAATGTCCACAGAGTGACCACAAAGCATGTGCGGGGATGTGCTAAACAGTATCTAGGATGTGCGTAACTAATTGTTATATATGTAACTTGTTGTTTTTGAAAAGGCATAAGTAAGAGCGTCTGAACTAAGAACGCATATCACGCGACATCCAAAGCGTGTTAATAATCAAGGGGTTAGCTAAGGGCTTACCCCTTTTTTTATTTTAGAGTCCACATAATGTCCACGTAGTTATGATTGTGTCCACCATTAACACTGAGCGTAGATAAAAAAAACCTGCCGAAGCAGGTTTAAAGCCAAAGTTGCTGTTGCTGGTTTCTTACTGGATGGGGCGGGGCAGGCTCAACAGCTCCCGGCTTCATGATGAATCTCGATAGCGTCTCAAAAGTTATAAACGTGCAGCCACAATTAATGTTTTGGCACTGATGATAACGCTCTTTCGTTTCGGTACTAAGGTATCTGCTAGTGCGAGCATGAGCGGCGTTCTGGCATAACGGGCAATGCATCATAATTTTTCCCCTGCTGGCGTTTCTGAGGGAATAATATACTTCCAGTTTGCATTTGCAAGTTAAGATTTGCTTTATCACTCCTCGTTTTCCTCTGAGCTGTACTCTACGTCAGAAAGCTTAACCTCAAGCTCTAAGCCCGTCGTGAAGCCACTATTACTCAGATTGTGAGTTACCTTACTGATTAACCAAGATTGCTCATCTATGACGCGCTTAAAGCCTGATACGCGCACCGGCGTCTCAGGGAACAGGTCAGCTCGACCGAAAGCCAGCGTAATTGAAAACTCCGCAACGCCTCGCTGCAGCTTATCCCACTTAGCCTGAGCGGCGCGCATCGCCTGCGCCTTAGAAGCGTAGACAGTCGTCAGCGCCAGCACGTTATCGGCCTCACCGGCCATATACTCACCCTCGCGCGCCTCCGGCTCTTTTTTGGCCTTTGTCTTTTTGCTAACCGGCTTTGCTTTCGGGTGCTCCAGTGCGCGCAGGTGCTTCTCTTTTGGCTTACGTTTCAGTGTTACTTTCTGCTTTTGCGGCTTTGGGTCTTTGGTGTGCAACCATTTTGCCGTTACGCCGGTATAAGCCCCACGGTCGGCAATTGCAAACTGGTGACGGTCGCCATCGCTGCGGGTCAGCGTCATTTGTGGGACGGGTTTACCGCTGGCCGTCATCGCACTGCCGGCTTTCAGAAACAGGAGTTTCCCCGCTTTCACTGACACCGCCGCCCCATTTCGGTCAGCCAGCCGGGTCAGAAATACGGCGTCGGACTCCTGCGACTGGTCGATATGCGGCACCGGTATTTTTTTCAGTGAATCCGCGACACTGGCCGTCAATTTATTGCGCTTTGCAATGGTGCTGACCAGCTCACCGAGGGTGGTGTCGTGCCACGATTCTTCACGCCGTGAATTGAGCGTTCCGCGAAAGTCTGCACTACGCGCCCGGATGGTCAGGGTATCAGGCGCGCCCCGATGCTCAATCTCATCGACCGTGAAATCGCCCTTATTCAGAAGCGCGGAACCCTGCCAGCCAAGCCACAGCGTCAGCACCGCCCCGCGCAGGGGTAACTCGACTTTGCCGTCGGTGTCGTCGAGCTCAATGTCGAGCTGGTCAGCCTCAAAACCCCGATTGTCGGTCATGGTAAGAGAAATCAGCCGGTCGCTAAAATTGCTGGTAATGTCCTGGCTGTTCAGTGTCAGCATAAACGCCGGTGCAAGGCTGGTACCGGCATCAATAGTCATACCCGTAATCATGCGGTCAGCCCTCCGAGCGCACCCTGCAGCTTATCAGTCAGATTACCGGCAGAGCCGAGAAGCTCACTGGCCTGTTTATTCAGGTCACCAAACATTGCTGTCAGTGATTCATCAACCCGTTTCAGCGAAAGGGTGAAATCAATCTTTCTGGCCGCGCCGTCGCTGAAAAACTCAGTATGCGTGGTCGATATCTTATCAATAATAAACATCCCGTAGATATTTCCGGTACCTTCAATCAGCGGCCATGCACGGCCCTCATCAGCCATTAGCTGAGCAGCTATCAATGTAATCCGGCCACCAGTAATTGCAGGGTAAAGAGTCCCTGCAAGCTGGAAAGACGTTTCCCCCTCCCCGAGAAACTGATAAGCAGGTGGCTTACCGACCCGGTCATTAGATGCCCAGCGGTAATCTTTTGAACGTTGCATAGACTGATAAGGCAGGGTGCGACGTTCAAACACAAACATTCCAAGAGCAAGCATCATCATCAGCCTCCTTAATCGTGCATCATGCTAGCGCGGGCTTTGGCTCGCTTGTCGCGTTCATATTTTTCTAACGCATCCTGCAATTGGTTACCCAATTGACCACCCGGCGCGCCGCCACCCGGCAGGTTGATTTGATAGGTCGGGCTGCTCTGGTCAATATAGGTACGACCGGCGGGAGCCGTGACAGGCTGATAAGCCTGATACCCACCAAGCGAGCTGGTTGTCGGAATATACCCTCCACCCTGACCAACCGGCGGCGTTTTTGCCGTTTCCGTATCAATACTGCTCGATTCCTTTTTAACAAGGCCGAGCTTTTCGAGAATTACATCAAGACCACCGCGCAGCTTATTGAAAATATTCAGAGGCAACATCAGCGCATCGGCTAGCGCCTGACCAAATATGACGCCGACATTTTTGCAGCTATCGAGCGTTTCCTGCGTGGCCTTGACCGGTGCTATAAGGTCTTTAAACCACTGCCAGACGCCGCGCAGTTTCTCACCGAGACCATCAAAAACTGGTGCCAGTGGAGCGAACATTTCCCCGACAGGGGTAAAGGCGCTCATGATGCCCTCAATCACACCCCCGAAAAAGGCGCTGATTGGCTCCCAGTATTTGCGGATAAGCAACGCCCCGGCCACGATAGCCGCGACGACGGCCACCACCGGCCATGTGATCGCACCGAGCGCTGTCATAATGGCATCACCGGCAACAGTAAAGACCGTACCCAGCACGCCAGTAGCGGCAATAATGGCGTTAATCCCCATCACCACCGGCCACGCAACGAGACCAATGCCGCCGATGATACCAATCAGAGCAAGTGCGCCACCGGCAATGATGCCGATGGTTTCCGCCAGCCCCTTATTTTTCTGGATCCAGCCGTCGAGCTTTAACACATACTGCGTTGCCGTTTGGGTAAGCTTGCGCAGTGAGCCCTCTTGCTGGTCATAGAGGTCAGTACCGACCGCCTCGTAAGCCGACTGAAACTCTTTAAAATCACCGCCGAGGTTATCCTGCATAACCTTGACCAGTTCCTCGGTTTTTCCGTCGGATGCCTTAATCGTAGCGGTGAGTTTATCGAGCTTTCCGCTTGCCGCTGCGGCCATCAGCACACTTGCAGACTTCATGGCCTCCTCGCCGAATATGGTTTTCACATATTCAGCTTTCTGACCAGTTCCGAGCTTGTTGCGCTCAAAACTGGCCTGCATTTCTTTCAGGATGGTAAATAACGGGCGCGTATTGCCTTTGCTGTCCGAGGTTTTAACACCCAACTCTTTGAGGGCATCGTATGCTTTGCCTGTTGGTGCCTGTAGTCTCGTTATTACAGCCGCGCCGCCCGTCCCAGCCATTGACCCCCTGATGTTATTATCATGAAGTGTGCCGGTAATCGCCGCCGCTTGTTCAAGACTCACTCCGGCATTTTTCGCAACAGGGGCAAGGTAACTTAATGAGTCACTTAGTCCCTGAAAATCAGCGGTGGTTTTGTTCATCGTGGTTGAAAGAACATCACCAATATGTGCAGCCGCGTCATTAGAAAGCTGAAAGGCGGCTTTTGTCCCCATCAACAGTTGCGCGTTTTCCTCCATTGTTTTTCTGTTCGCAAGTGACAGGTTGAGAGTCACAGGCGTCATGGCCGCTATAGCTTCAGCATCACCACCACCTTTTGCGATAATAATCTGCGCACTGGCGGCATCATCGGCAGAGGCGGCAGTATTGTCACCGAGCTGGCGCGCCTGTTTGCGTAGCGCCTGCATTTCTGGCGACTGCTTATCTACCCCGAGCACGGCCTGCAGCTCTGAATTTTTCTGCGCAAAGTCATAACCGGGCATCAGTAATTTAACCCCGGCCATCGTTCCCGCTGTCGCGATACCGACCCCGGCAGCACCTGCTGCGGCCATGTTACCGGCGAGCTCTTTACCTGATTTGTACCGCTCTTTCACCCGACTTAATTTCGCCTGCTGCGCACTGACGCGCGCCAGTGCCTCGCGCTGTCGGTTAAGCTGCGCCGTCGTTTCGCTGATAGAGGTTTTGAGCCGACGCTCATCGGCAGACAGGGTGCGGGTATTAATACCGGCCTGCATCAGCTCGGAGCGCTGTCGCTGTACCGACGTTCTCAGGCTGTTGTATTTCGTTTGCAGCTCAGAGGCGGCGCGCTTTGCCGCTTCGAGTGCCTGCGCCTGCGCGCGGGTCGGACTGGTGGTGTTTTTAAACTGCACGGCCAGCTCACCGGCCTCGCGTTTTGCTTTCTCAAGCGACTGACTGGTCACGGCCAGTTGAGCGCTTGCCTTGCGAAAGCCGTCGATTTTCGATGCCTGACCGTTCAGGTCACGCAGCCCTTTTTGTGTGTCGCGAATATCACCCGAGAGGGTTTTACTCGCGGTCTGGATGGATTTAAGCGGTCGGGTCGCCTGGTCGACCGCTTTCAGCAACACCTCAAGCCTCAGGTTATTACTCATTGTGGTTTCCACTACGCTGCAGCGCCTTTTCGCGCCATGTGATGAGCTCGGTCAGGCTCAGGGAATAGAGCTCTGATGGCGACCAGTGAAATATCACTGCAATATCCGCCATCAGGTCATCGGTCGACAGGTCAGGCGGGAAATCTATTCCGCCGAAGCCGGTGACAAAAAACCAATCACCTTAGCGGCCAGCGACAGCATATCGGGCAGGTTCATTGCGGTAAGCTCCTGCGCCGTGAGCGCGGGATAGGTCATACGTGGCAGGACTTTAATCAGCGCATCGACTTCGGACTGCGCCACCGCTGCCAGACTGACACCGCGCAGGGTACCGGCATTCGGCTCAATCAGGGTGACTTTATCAATCGTCTGACCGGCGCGCTTAATCGGCTTGTCGAGGGTCACGACGTTCGGGTTTGCGTCTGCAATTTCATTGCCAGCCGTATCAACAAATTCAGCGGTTTTACGTGGTGCTTTTGCCATGATGTTTTTCTCTGCTCTGAATGGGGATTAATAACCGGCCAGCAGTGCTGACCGGTCAGGGAATTACAGCCCGATTGCGCGGCGGTGCTGTTCCAGACGGTCGACGCCGTTCACCTTCTCGACCATGTTGACGGTGTCGATTTCGATGACGTCGCTACCATCAATCGTGAGGCGGTAGTAGGTGCAAACGGTCGACAGTTTGGTCGAGGTGTTTTCACCCTGCTTATTTTCGCCGCCGTCGATTTCTTTATGACGGCCACGCATGACCACCTCGACCGCGATGATTTCGCCAGTGTCGTCACGCTGGTAAGAGCCAGCAAAACGCAGCGGCACGGCATCAGCACCCGGCGCGGCATACTGCGCCCACAGCGCCACATCAGGCAGACCACCGACAGACCATTCGACGGTAAGTGCATCATCGTCGAGGCCGAGGTCAATCGCCGCCGCGCCATTCATGCCGCCGCCGCGATAGTTTTCGAGCTTGCGGGTCAGCTTCGGCAGCGTCACGGATTCAACAACGCCCATGTAGCTCAGGCCGTCGTTGAACATGTTCAGATATTTGAGTTTACGGGGTAGTGCCATGTTGTCTCAGGCTCCTTAGCTGTTGACCGATTCGGCCAGGTTCACCAGATATTTATCGGTGATACGCTGGCGCAGGGTCAGGCTTTCCAGTGGTGGAACCGGCGTATAGTCGTAGTCGATATACAGTTTCCCGGCCTTGAGGGTTTCCTTGTCGTTCGATTCCTCGTCGAACCAGCATTCACCGTCCACGATGTAGCCATTTGATTTCAGCTCGCGGAATTTGGCGTTAATGCCGTCGACAATGTCACGGATGAGCGATGCGGTGATGGGCTTATCGACCGCCCACATGTGCGCCTCGGCCATCGTGTCGGCCAGCACCTGCGCGGTGCGGGTGTAGTTCTCAAACAGGAAAAGCGGGTCATCAGAGCAGGTGCGGTTACCCCAAAAGCGGAAGCCATCCTTGCGCACCAGTGTCGTGACCCCGGCCTCGTTGAGCAGGTCAGCATCGGTGCCGGATGCCTGCAAATCCCAAAACACTGACGCACTGATGCCGGTGACACCCTGCACGCCGACGTTAGACAGGGTTTTGTGCCAGCCGACAGTCTGGTCGATGTAAGCGCGCAGGCCGAGTGCGCGCGCAGTGGCGTAGGCCGTTGCGGTGGCGTTCGCGGTAGTGTCCCATGCGAGGAAGTCAGGCCAGATAACCATCAGCTCGCGCTGGCTGAAATTATCGCGGTATTTGATGGCGTCTGAAATGGTCTTACAGCCCCATGCGCTGACGTAACCAAAGGCGCGCAGACTGATACAGACTGACGCGAGTGCGGTTGCGACTTCCTGCGTATCGAGACCCGGCACGCCGAGAATGCGCGGCTTAACGCCGGTGACGGCTTCGGCAGTCAACAGCGCTTTGATACCGGTGTATTTACCGCTCTCATCTGTGCCGCCGATGATATTTGAAATGGTCTGCGCTTCGGCGTCGTCTCCGGTACCTTCGGCAACACGTACGACAACGGTGACGGGTTTTGACTGGTCGGCGATGGCCTGCAGGGAGGCAGACAGCGTGCCTTTTTTACCGGCTTTCGCAATGGCGCTCTGCACATTGGTAATCAGTACCGGCTCGTTGAGGGGAAATGTCGCGACATCCGCATCGCTGGCCGTGCAGACCATGCCGACGATTGCAGTCGCGACCGTAGAAATAACACGCGTACCGTCATTGATTTCGATGACCTGCGTGCCGTGGTGAAAATCACTCATCCGGTTAACTCCGTGGTTAGTGGGCGAGTGTTATTGTCCTAGCTGGTCTGGTGAGGGGCTATTTGTCGGCGATGGATAGCCGATGGCACATAAACAAATCATAAAAAAGACGGGCATCAGCCCGCCTTGCTTTATTCCGGCTTAACCGGCCACTCGATATCCGGTGCCGTGGGGGTGTCGACCGCGTTCAGCGCCTGAATGTATTTCATCCATGTAATCAAGCTGGCTTTGTCATCGTCGCTGATGATGCCGAGCTGCAGCTCGGTTTGCCACAGACTTATAGTGCTTTGCGCTTCGACCAGCAATGCGGATTTTTTCTGCCCGGCCTCCCGCACCTGAGCGCTTTTCTGCGCATCCACATCAGTAACCCATTCGCTACCGTTCCAGCGGTCATACGGGGTTGATGGTGCAATCGTGGTCACGTTATCGGCATACTCTCCCGGCGAGGTAATTTCGACAGGCTGACCGGTTTCCGTGTCATAAACCGTCTCACCCCGGTGGTCTGCAACATATTCCCACCCGTCAAGACTGGCCGAGCGACACACGGCAAAACCTTCTTTCGCATCGACCGGCGCATCGGTGCAGGAGTTGGCAGGAATCCCCACGCCCACCGCCAGAAACTCGATGGAGGTCGACAGAAACTCTCGCGTTTCCCCGTCGTAGTTATAAACAGTCATATCACCGACCTTTGTGGCAATACCGCTTTTGTTAAGTGTCGCTTTCGCCATTATGCAGCCCTTACGATGTAGTTAAATGCGATGTTTCTCGGTCGTGTATCACCGGGGGTGACAATAATCGTTTTGACGACCGTGGACGGGTCGTCATTAAACGAGACGCCATTCAACACAAACAAGTCCATAATCGGCGTACCGCTCTCGTTGGTAGTGACTTTTATGGGATTTGAGTTTCCAGTAATCGTCCCCGCTAATGCGGCTTGCGTTGACAGCAATGCCCGGCCATTATCAATACCCCGCCCGTCATCCCAGCCACGAATAAACTCACCACGCAAATCGGGCAGATTGCCCGAAGGGTAAGCGACTGCCAGCTTTGGATATTTAGCCTTGTCAAATGGCGCACCGTTACATTTAAGCCAACCCTCCGGCGGCGTTGCCTGCGGCCACGGCAGCGGAAGCCCGACCGGGATATATTTATCTATATCCGCCGTTTTGAGGTACTGCACGTGCGGGTCAGCAGCCGCAAGGTGTGCTGCCAGCAGACTATCGGCATAGGCTTTCACCTCGATAACTTTGTCGTCGACATACTGGCGCGTTGCCAGTACGACCGACGGGTCGATTTTCAGGGTGATTGCCGACGTGCTCGACACAATCAGAATCATGCGAATGGTCTGCGTGCGGCCGCTTCCCTCCTGCAGTTGTGGTTTGTAGGTCTCCGGGCAGTTCGCCACGGCAATCAGAATGCCGTCGTCGTCATAGAGACCAATCTCTCGGATCCAGAAACCACCTTCATTCTCGGGAATAATCTGTTCCGCGATAATCTGGCTGGTATTGGCCGGGTCAACGGTCAGCAGGTTCAGCGGCGCGATGCGCTTCTGGTTGATGAGCTTCGTCTGTGCCGGGTCAGGGGTCGGCAGCGTACCGTTCGCATCACCGACGGCCATCTGCGTCAGGTTGAGCTTGGTGCCGAGTGCCGCCGCGTTCGCCAGTCGCGCCGCGCCCTGATTGGTCAGAATGGCAAAATATTTTGCGGTCATGCGTTCACTCTCAGGTTATCAATCAAATGGATGGCCGAGGCCGGGTAATATTCACCGCCGACGATAATTTCCTCGGGGGTGTATGGGTAAACAGTCAGCGCATCGCCGTGGTAGCATCCCGCGCCCACATGCAGCTCGCCGGTCGCACTCAGGCTGATAGCCAGCCCTGTCAGGTGACGGCTTGCCGGTTTTGCGTCCTCAATCAGGCGCTCAAGCTCCTGATACATTTCGTCAGTAATGCCGGTATCGAGCACGCCGACAACGAGGCGGAATGTGCCTGGCTCCTCGTTGAGCTGCCACCATTCGCGCACCTCAATCAGAAAGCCGAGCGGCTCAACCACCCTACGCAATGCGCTGATGGTGCCTTTGTGCTGATGGACGAAAAACGAAGACGCGCAGACGCTGCGCTTTGTCGCCTCCGGCCACTTCTCATCCCACCGGTCGACCGACAGCGCCCACGCCAGATACGGCAGCAGGTTTACCGGGCAGGTACGCCAGTTCCACAGGGTGCGCAACGGTACCGGCACGCGCTGAATCTCAGAGAGTGCAGCAGCGGCGGCAACTTCCAGCGGCGACGAGCCAACGGGTAACAGCCTGTCACTCATCCGAGCCCCCGATAGTTATCTGGTACTCGGTGCAGTTCGACGCCTGCGACTTACTCAGCACTATATCGGCCTGCGGTGATGCCAGCTCGACACGCTGCACCCCCTCAACATGCAGCGCCGCGTAAATGGCTGACAACCGGATATCGCGCCCGAGGCGGTGCTGCGCGCTGATGTAGCTCTGCAACTTCTGCTCTGATGCCTGCCTGATGGGCTCAGACTCGGGACCGGGGTAAACGTAGAGCGTCGCGTCAATCTGGTACGGCACAATCTCGGCTGACTGGACGGTCACCCTGTCGGCCACCGGGCGCACATCTTCGGCGTTCAGTGCCTTATCAACAATCGCCAGTAAATCAGGGCTGGCGGTGCCGTCACCCTCGCGTGATAGCACGGTAATCGTCACGCAGGCAGGCAGAGGGCTTTCTACCGACACGTCAGCGACCCGCCCGTCGGCGCTGCGACCGTGATACTCGTATGCGCCTACCGGACCCGCTACGCTTAACCCCTCAAACGCCTGTTGCGTGCGCAGACGCAGGTCGGTGTCGGATTCCATAACGGCAGGTGTCGGTGGGATGGTGGTGTCATCCGCCGGGGTGATGGTCAGACGCTCGGTATTGTTGTTCCCGGCCACAACATCGAGGTCGTTACCGGCGGAATAGGCCAGCGTTACCGCCTGCGCAGCTTCGTTCACCCGCTGACGCCAGATAACTTCACGGTAGGCGTTTTCCTGCAGCAGCTTAACAATCGGCTCCGACTCAAGTGCCAGCGTCCGGGCAATGGCCTCCTGCTGGTCTTCTGGATAGAGCGAAATCAGCGTCGCAATGCGTTCCGCAAGGATGGTTTCATAGTCCAGTTCCTCAACCACGTCGGGAACGGGTAACTGACTCAGGTCAACGGTTGCCATAGTGATTTAACTCAGTGAAACAGTGGTTGAAACTGACGCACCGGTATCGGTACGCATCCCGGTAATATCGACATACATCTCGCCAGCGTCGCCGGTCTCAAATCTGATAGCGGTAAGCCTGATGCGCGGCTCCCACTTCTGGATTGCCGAATAGCACGCCACCATAATTTGCAGCCTGAGCGCCGGGTTTTGCGGCATATCAATCAGCGCCGACAGGAGTGAGCCGTATTCACGACGCATCACCCGCGAGCCGACCGGCGTCAGCAGTATGTCGCGCATGCTCTGGCTGATGTGCTCAGTGTCGCTGATGCCGAGGCCGGTATTTCGGTTCATACCCTGATAGCGCGCCGTCATAACGGTGCCCCCGTTTGCCCGCCGCTGTCGCCCGGGTGTTTATGGGTGTGGAGTACCTTGCCATTAGACGACAGTGACCCGCCGGAATGTTCGATATTGCCGTTCATCTTGCCGCCTTTCTGCACCTCAAGCGTCGCCGTCGTCAGCTTATTGGTGCAAATCACCTCCGGGGTGTCGAGGGTGATACTGGTCGAGGCTTTCACCAGTACCAGCGGCACGGTTGCGGTGATGGACTCCGATGCCGTCACGTCGGCCGTTTTGATGCCGCTGACCGTCAGCGCACCGGTTTCGGGCTCGTACTCAATAACCGCGCCATCAGGAAAAGCCACATGCCACGCATCCGCCGAGGCAGACGGGGCGGGGTTATCGTCGGAGAAAATACCCGGCAGCACGAAAGCGGTATCGAGCTCGCCACCGATTGCCAGCAGCAGAACCTGCTCACCGACCGAGGGAGCCCACCACGTCCGCGAACGACCGGCGCGGGTGGTCAGCCAGTTCAGCCATGTTGTCTGGATCCCGCCGCTTTGTACGCGGCACAGCCCCTGCACGGTATCAACCTCAGTCACCACACCTGAGCGGATGAGGTTGCGAATCGCGCGTGCGAGCTCCTGTATCGTGGATAACGTATTCATAGTGCAAGGATGCCTCTGGTCTGGAGTCGCGCCAATTCGCGCGGCTCCGGTGGTGGTTCACACAATATTTATTTGCCGAGGTGCCTGATAATGACGTCTTCAATCATCTGCTCATCGTCGCGGGTGAAACCGAGCAACGGGCGCGCCTCGTACTGCACATCCCGGCTGTTGCGATTTGGCCGGTCTTTGAGGCCGTACTGATGCACCCGCGCCATGCGCTGCACCTTGCCGGTAAACTCCACCACCGCCGCACTGTCGCTGCCTTTGGCTTTCATAAAGCGACTGGTGCGCAGTTTGGCGAACATTTCACGTTTAATCCGACCTTTCTTGCTCCGCACCGGCTGGCGCTTTCGCGCCGCATACGGGGTGCCGTCGGGTGCCTGCTGGCGCTTGATACGCTGTTGCTGACTGGTACGCAGCTTTTTCGCAATCTCAGCCGCCATTTGCCGACGCGCCACCGGTGACAGGCTGGCAATCAGACCGGCAAGGCGTTCCTGCAGCGCGGTTAATTCACTCATCCCACTGGCTCACTAATTCACCATTTGCATACATAGCAACCGGGCGCGTCACCGGCTCAGGCAGTGGCGGCTCAGGGGCATAGCTGACGTGCAGCGCGCCGTCGACCTCTTTGACAAGCGTGCGCTCGGTGAGCCTCAGGCTGATACTGATATCGAGCGAATCGTCGTTATTGATATCAATAATCCAGGTGAATCCTTTTTCCCGCCCGTCGTCGGTGGTCATAATGTCCGGCTGATGTTCACGCAGCCACGCCTGCACCGGCACGAATATCAAATCGAGGTCGCCGGTGAAGTCGGTCACCACCACGTTAAGCACGTACACCTTTTCAAACGACAGCGAGCTCGCCAGTCGGGAATCGGTATGGCCGTTGTCGGCAAACAGGCGCAGCATATCGGGGTTGTTTCGGAGCTGCGGCACGGCGTTAATCAGCGCTTTGCGCAGGCTTTTGTGCTTCTGCATCGAGTTCATCCTGACAGTGTTTGACGGTTTTAACCTGCAGCGCGCAGGCGGTCAGCGCGCCCTCAAGGCGGCGGATATCCGCGCTCAGGTCGCCATTGGTTTTCGGGTCACTTCCCGGCATCGGGCAAAGGCTCACCCTCGGGCATCCGCTGACCACAATCACCGGCGCTGGCACAGGCGGTGCGGGTGTGCAGCCGACGCACAACATCAGGCAAAGCAGCGTTATACCAGCGGCGAAAGGCTTCATTTTCATTAAGTAACCTCGTTATCGTCTGCTCGCGGCGGCTGGCTTCCTCGCTGGCTTTTTCGAGCTGTTCACGCAGTGCCACCTGCGCAGATTCATTACGTCTGGCAATCTGACCGGCAACACTGAGCTGATTTTTCAGCATGCCAATCGTCGTCTTTTGTTCGCTCGCGACGCGGTTTGCTGTCTCAAAGGAGCGGGTTAAATTGCCGTTCTCATGGCGCAACCACAGCAGCCCGAGCACGGACAACACTAACAGCACGGCTAACACTTTCATTTCACCCCCTTCAGGCAGTAAGTACGCTCACGCTGGCGTCGATTTTCGAGGCCGGTACTACGCTCCCCGTTGACGTACACCCAACGGGTGAGCTGGTCGCATGCCTGCCACCACTGATGACGCTTGATGTAAGAGACCAGCGTCGAGCGACAGGCCGCGCCGGTGCCGACGTTAAAAGAGAAACTGACCAGCGCGTCGTAAACCGGCTGCGGCATGGTGACCGGCACGCAGACCGCGAGACGGCGCTCAGTATTCAGCACGTCGGCGACCAGATTTGTCGCCGCTTCGCGCTCAGTGATATCGCGTTTCGGTACCACCCCTGCAGTGTGGCCGATGCCTGACGTCCACACGCCCGCGCTGCACTGGTAAGGTGTCAGGCGACACCCTTCGAGGTCGGCAATCAGCGCCAGACCGTCAGGCGAGGTATTCAGCAGACGAAAATCAGGCATCAGTGCCGCCAGCGCCAGCACTGCGGCCACACTGCAACGTTTAACGATTGAGCTCACGGGTCACCCCTTTGTCGATTCCCATTTCGGTCAGGTAACGAAAGGTTTTGCGTCGGTACCAGAAATTCACCGCCGCCGTAAAAATGGCGCACAGACTACCCACATACAGCGCCAGTTTTTCGGGCGACATTGCCCCGAAATACGCCAGCCCAACGGCCAGCCAGTAGGCGATAAACGTGGTGATTTTTTCCATACTCAGTCCCATAGGTTCAGGGTCTCCGCCGTGGGTGATGTTTCAACGTCTGGCAGGTCAATCGCCGTGCCATGCGGCAGAATGACGCCCAGCTCAGACAGGCCGGGATTAGCCTGCAGCACCGTCTCGACCACGCCCTCAGTGCGCCCGTAATACCGGACGCAAAGCGCGTCGAGGGTATCGCCCTGCATCGCGTAGACTTTCATCAGAGCTGGCCCACGATGCAGCGCGGCTTATCCTGCAGGCGCGAGACCGACCAGCGCATATCCCGCCACAGGTCATCAATCGTGGTTTCGACGCTGTCGGCTTTTTTGTCACCCTTGCCGGTGGCCTCAACCCCGCGATAACGCTCATACAGGGTGGCTGTCGCCATCGCCGTCACGGCGCTCAGGTAGTGGAAAACACGCACATTCTCGCCGTCGATTTCCTCGGCGTCAGGCACGTCGGCCAGTGTCTTAAACCCGGCGGCAATCTGGCGCAGCCGGTAGTCGTAAAGCTCTGCATTGGTTTCCGCCATGCCGGTCTTGATGGCGTTGCGTAGGCGCGCATCGGAAACCGTCTGCTCAAGGCGCATCAGCTCGCGCACCCGCTTCGGATCCACATCAGGGAAAAAGAACGTGTTTTTAATCACTGCGTCGCCCGTCTCCGGTGCGGGAATCACCACGCCCGGTACGTCCTGCGGTTCGTCGGGCTGATTCAGTATTACTGTCGTCATGACAACCTCATTAGGTTGGGCGGTGGACGCCGGTCGCCGTCAGGGTCAAAACCCGCTTTGACCGGCGTGCCGCCCGGCTCGGGGAGCGTTCAGTTAACCGGCGGTTTTTACCGCCTTTGGTGGACGCCCGCGCTTTGCCGCCGGTCTGGTGGCAGGTTTGCGCGTGCGCGGTTTAGTCGTTTTACGGGGCGCGGCATCGGGCTTAGGCTTCAATGCCCGCTCCAGTCGCTCAATCTCTTTGCGCACACCGGCATTGCGGTCGAGCTGCATTGCGCGCTGAAACTGCGCCAGCGCTTCGGCGTCCTGACCGGCATCGCGCAGGGTCAGGCCAGTCACCTTATGCAGACGAGCGCGCACCATATCGGGAACGTCAGCACCGTCGGTCAGGCTGAGGGTGGTCAGCAGTAATGCGAGGTCGACAGGCTCACCGGCATCGCGCAGGCGCAGCGCGGCAAGTGCCACCTCCTCAACCAGCATGTAAGGCGTGGTTCGGCGATGGTCAGAGGTGAGGCCGTATTTCAGCGCGTAGGGCGCAATTTCCAGCGCGCCAGCGATATCACCGGCATCGAGACGCCACAGCATGACGGTCATGACAATGTCATCCTGCGCACCACGGCCATCAGCCAGCACACCGGCGACCCACGGCGCATAGAACGGCAACAGCTCGCGCTTTTTCGCGGCTTTCAGTTCGTTTGAACGGATGGTTTTTAACGTGCGACGGTCATCGGCCAGCTTTACCAGCATCTGCTCGTAGGCGGTTGCATGGCGCAGCGGGGCTTGTTCCCGCTGCGCGGCTTGAGAGGCCGAGACCCGCATCATGTGACGCTGTGCGGGGCTCGTCATGGTTTAGGCTCCGCTTTCCGGTGCTGCAGGTGCGGTGAAATCGCCGAGGGTGATGTTTTCCAGCAGGCACCCGGCGGCATACGCCTCGACCACATAGTCGATGTTCATCGACTCGTAGTTTTCCACGCGGTCTTTTTTCGGGTTCTCATCAATGCTGCGGCGGTGGCTCTCATCCATGAAGTAGATAGAGAGGTTTTCCAGCGTGGTCACGAACACCGCATTCGCCGGGAAGTACGGCACGCGCACGGCTGGCAGGTTGCCGATGCGCTTCTGGCTGATGATGATATCCGCCGCGAGCGACTCGGTGTTTTCCTGCTGTTTGTTGACCAGCGGGAAATATTTGTCGGCCAGCAGCTTACGGCCAACGATGGCAACGAGTTTCGGGTCATCCTGATAAATCTCGTCAATCAGGGTGTTGGTACCGTCCATCACCAGCGCGTCGAGGTTCTCATAGTCGCCGTTCTTACCGACACGAATCACCGCCGAAACGACCTTACCGTCAGCGTCGGTGATGTTGCTCATCACGCGGGCAGGAGCTTCGTTGCGGTACTTCTGCAGCCAGCCGACGGCCACATCCTGCAGCATCGGGTTTTTGCTGCGGTCTGAGGTATCAGCGCGGGTGGTACCGTTGAAACCGGCCATGATGAAATCCAGTGCCTGACGCTGGACAATGGCGTCGCGGATGCGGCGCTGGAAGTCCTGAAAACGCGCCCACAGGTCGAGGCGTTTATAGGTCAGGTGGAAGTCAAAGTTAATCTGATTGCACTCGTACTTGTTGGACTCAAGCGCGGTGAAATCTGCGGTCTGGCGCTCTTTGTCACCCGAGGTGTCGGTCGTGCTGGCGATGGTGCCGGTCACACCGACGCCGATTTTCTCGCCCTTCATTTCTGCGACCGGCAGAATGTTAATCGTCTGCAGAAACGCGGATGACGCCTGCACGGTGTTCATCAGCGTTTGCGTGACGGACGGCTCAACGGTGAATTTTTTGCTGACGTCATCAACGCTGATGCCGTTCAGTTTGGCGAGCTGGGTCAGATAGGCATTGAACTTAAAACGGGTTTCCTGACGCATAGTATTTCCTGTTTGAATTAATCGGTTAGTCACAGCATCGGGCGGGGTTGCCGCCCGGTTTCGGTCTGCGGTTTATCAGCAGTCTGTCAGCAGCTCATCACCGCCACCGCCGCTGGCTTTTGTGCGTCGCGGCTGGCTGAAACTTTCGGTTTTGTCGAGGGTGGTTTTCAGGGCGGAAAATGCCTGGCTGGTTTCGTCAACCTTGCCGGTCAGTTCCTGTTTGAAAGTGGCAAACGCAGTTTCCATATCGGAAATGCGCTTATCCTGCGCGGTCAGATTGGTCTGCACATGCTCGCTGACGGTGGTCACCGCTTCATGCACATCATTCAGGCGCGCATCGTCGCTGACCTGCTTACGGCTGAAAATGGCTTTCACCTTATCAGCCAGGCTGTTTAGCACCGTGTCGGGAACGTCTTCAAATTCCAGCTCGGCCAGCGTGGCAGCGGAAAAGACGTTTTCAGGGTTGGCCTTAAAGCGCTGCAGAGGGTTGTGCTTCGCGTTGCGGCAGAATTCGAGGTATTCAGTGCCGAGGCTCGCCGGGTCATCGGTGACCGCAAGGCCGACGAGGTAGCATTTGCCGGTATTGGCAAAATTCGGCTGAATTTCCATTGAGGTGTAGACCTTCTGCGCGGCTTTATTCATCGCGATAAGGTCATCGGTCGGGGTGATTTTAGCGAACAACGCCCATTTGCCGTTAAGCGCAGAATCGTCGTCAATCTTCTCGGCTTTCAGTTCGACCACATCGCCATAACGCTTGAATACGCCATCGGGCAGCAGGCCGCGCAGGTGTTCAAGGTTGATACGGCAACCGTAGACGCGCGGGTCGTAGGTTTCGGCCATTTCCTGAATATCGCTGGCGCTGATAATGCGCCCGTCGCAGGTATCACCCTCGACGCCGATGCGAAAGAACTTTGAGACTTTTTTTGCCATTGTCAGGAGTCCTGAGGTTGGGGTTACTGGTCACCGCCAGTTTCCAGACTCAGGACACGCCAGACTACCAATGACGACTGGACAACCGCCCACACAACAGCACCTTAGCGAATCACTGACGGCCATTAAGTAGCCTTGCCCTGAATCCACTACGGCGAGGCATCAATGACCATTTCCACCGATACAACCTTGTTGCATGACCCGCGACGGCAGGCATCGCTGCTTTACTGGCAGGGTTTTTCCGTGCCACAGATTGCCGAAATGCTGCAGGTCAAGCGCCCGACCGTGCAGAGCTGGAAGCAGCGCGACGGCTGGGACGGCATCGCACCGATTTCCCGCGTTGAAAGCAGCCTTGAGGCGCGCCTGATTCAGCTCATCGCCAAGCCGCAAAAGTCAGGCGGCGATTTCAAAGAAATTGACCTGCTCGGGCGGCAGATTGAGCGACTGGCGCGCGTTAACCGCTACAGCCAGACCGGCAACGAGGTCGACCTAAACCCCAATGTCGCCAACCGCAACAAAGGCGAGCGTAAAAAGCCGAAAAAGAATTTTTTCAGCGACGAGGCTATCGGGAAGCTGGAGGAATTATTTTTCGACCAGTCTTTCGAGTACCAGTTGCAGTGGTACCGCGCAGGGCTGGCGCACCGTATTCGCGATATTCTCAAATCCCGCCAGATTGGCGCGACATTCTATTTCTCCCGCGAGGCACTGCTGCGCGCACTCAAAACCGGCCATAACCAGATATTTTTATCAGCCAGTAAAACGCAGGCTTACGTGTTCCGCGAATACATCATCCAGTTTGCGCGACTGGTCGACGTTGACCTGACTGGCGACCCGATTGTCATCGGTAACAACGGCGCAAAACTGATTTTTCTCGGTACCAATTCCAACACCGCGCAGAGCCATAACGGCGACCTGTATGTCGATGAAATATTCTGGATCCCGAATTTTCAGAAGCTGCGCAAAGTCGCGTCGGGCATGGCCTCGCAGAAGCACCTGCGCTCAACCTACTTTTCGACACCTTCCACGCTGGCGCACGGCGCTTACCCCTTCTGGTCTGGCGAGCTGTTCAACAAGGGGCGCAGCCGGATTGCCGACCGCATCGAAATCGACATCAGTCACAGCGCGCTCGCCGGTGGCCAGCTCTGCGACGATGGCCAGTGGCGGCAGATTGTCACCATTGAGGATGCCCTTGCCGGTGGTTGCACCCTGTTCGACCTCGACCAGCTCAAACGCGAAAACAGTGATGAGGACTTTAAAAACCTGTTTATGTGCGAGTTTGTCGACGATAAAGCGTCGGTATTCCCGTTCGAGGAGCTGCAGCGCTGCATGGTCGACGTGATGGAAGAATGGGAGGACTTTGCCCCGTTCGCCGACCATCCGTTCGGCTCGCGCCCGGTCTGGATTGGCTACGACCCGTCACACACCGGCGACAGCGCCGGGTGCGTTGTGCTCGCGCCGCCGGTGGTCTCGGGTGGCAAGTTCCGCATGCTGGAGCGCCACCAGTGGAAAGGAATGGATTTTGCCGCTCAGGCCGAGGGCATCCGCAAGCTGACAGAGAAATACAACGTCGAATACATCGGCATTGACGCGACCGGCCTCGGTCTCGGCGTATTCCAGTTGGTGCGCTCATTCTACCCGGCTGCACGCGGCATCCGTTACACGCCTGAGATGAAAACCGCGATGGTGCTCAAGGCAAAAGACACTATTCGCCGTGGCTGTCTGGAGTATGACGCCGGGGCAACCGACGTCACGCAGTCGTTTATGTCCATCCGCAAAACCATGACCAGCAGCGGGCGCAGCGCCACCTACGAGGCCAGCCGCACCGAGGAAGCCAGTCACGCCGATATCGCATGGGCGACTATGCATGCCCTGTTAAACGAACCACTTTCCGCCGGTAGCGGCATGCAGCCTAAATCTATTCTGGAGTTCAACTAATGGGTAAGCAAAAATCCCGCAAAGCCGCTGCGCAGAAGGCCAGCAAGCCACAACAACTGACCGCCAGCGCACCGCCAAAAACAACAGCTTTTACCTTCGGCGAGCCGGTGCCAGTGCTCGATAAGCGCGATATTCTGGATTACGTCGAGTGCATCAGTAACGGCAAATGGTACGAGCCTCCTGTCAGCTTCTCCGGGCTGGCAAAGAGCCTGCGCTCTGCAGTGCATCACAGCTCACCGATTTACGTTAAACGCAACGTGCTCGCGAGCACCTACATTCCACACCCGCTGCTGTCCCGTCAGGATTTCAGCCGCTTTGCGCTCGACTATCTGGTATTCGGCAACGCTTTTCTTGAGCAGCGCCACAGCGTCACCGGTCAGTTAATCAAGCTGCTGGCCTCACCGGCCAAATACACCCGGCGCGGGGTCGACGATTCGATTTTCTGGTTCGTGGAAAACTTCACGCTGCCACATGAGTTCGCGCCTGATACCGTGTTTCACCTGCTGGAGCCCGATATTAATCAGGAGATTTACGGCCTGCCCGAATATCTCAGCGCACTTAATTCTGCCTGGCTGAATGAAGCCGCGACGTTGTTCCGCCTCAAGTATTACCGGAACGGCGCGCACGCGGGTTACATCATGTATGTGACCGACCCGGCGCAGAGCGCGACGGACGTCGAATCGCTGCGCGAGGCGATGCGCAACTCGAAAGGGCTCGGCAACTTTAAAAACCTGTTTTTCTACGCTCCGGGCGGAAAACCGGACGGCATCAAAATCGTGCCACTGAGCGAGGTCGCCACAAAGGATGACTTTTTCAACATCAAAAAAGCCAGCGCCGCCGACCTGATGGACGCGCACCGCGTACCGTTCCAGCTCATGGGCGGTAAGCCCGAGAATATCGGCTCAACCGGCGACGTTGAGAAGGTGGCAAAGGTATTCGTGCGTAACGAACTGTCGCCGCTACAGGACAGGTTCAGGGAGGTAAACGACTGGCTCGGCATGGAGGTCATCAGGTTCAAAGAGTACACCCTCGGCAACCCGGAATAATCCCCCTCAAGCCGCCAGCATGGCGGCTTTTTATACCCCGCCACCATCACGCCTCAGACGCGCCACGCGCGCACGACCACACCAGACCACCAACGAGCCGACAGCAACCATGACAGCGCCATCACGACGCGCTCAGACGATAATTTTTATTATTACGCACCACCGCTGGCGCGCAATGCTTTCCCCGCCACGCCTGCCCGCTTTATGGGTCGGTTTTAATGCAGTTGCATGACCACTCTGGATCCGCGCCAGCTCTGGCGGCACACGGCCAAGACGGGCAAGCCTGACGCATGCAAAACAATGCACCTGTTGCATGCACGGCTAAAAAACGGGAAATTCGCGGAAAAATGGCATAAAAAACCGGCTTTAATCGTGCCGGTTGGGGGCGGTCTCTACGGGGCAGGCTAACGCCTCGCGGGGCTCGTTGTTCAACCCCGCCAGCACTGAAAGCGAGTTTCAGCACGGCGGCGTTTGTTAATGCAACCAGCTATCGTCCTCCCATACCTGCTGCATGATTTCCATTACTCGTTTTTTATCTTCGTCCAGTTTCAAACCGCTTAGCTCAACGCCATTTGCGGAGCCTTTGCGAATGCGGATAGCGGTCTTTGGGTAAATAGGTTGAAGATTGCGGTACAACTCAGCCTCAAGCGCATCCAACGTTGCCTGACTAATTTTTTGCTCTTTATCCAACGTGATATTGATTCTCATAATCTAATCAGCCTTATAAAAAATATCATCTTCGGTTTCGTTATTTTCGCTGTTTGCTAGGTCTGCAATGAGAGTGAGCGCGAGCTTTAAGTCTGATGGCTTGCAGTTTGCAATCAGAGATACCTCGGCAATAAATTGCACACAAGCCCACTTTTGCTGCGTTCGGCTGAAATGTTCGCCAACCATGAAATCCCTCCCATAGGGTTACTGTATATTTATACAGTATCACGTATTGGCAAAAGATGGGAAGAAAAAAAACGAATAGGTCGATTGCCGTATGTGCATGATATGGATATGAATTACTCATGTATTGGTTTTGATGCTTTAGCCATCACCGCAACACGATTAAGGATTTTCCGAGCTTTAGCCTCATGCGATGGCGCTGCGGAAAATATTTCTCCTTTGGCCGTTCCGCGTAGCCATTTGCCATCAAAACAACTTTTACCACCGGCCATCAGGTGCAGCGCTTCGCCCCGGCTGATTGTGATGCCGGTTGTCAGATGTATCTCGTCGATAGTTTTCGCTATAGCTGCGTTTTGCTCATCCGTTCCGTGGATAATTTTTCGCCGTGTTGCTGGCTTTTGCTTCCTTAGTCGGTTGGTCAACTCTCGTCTTTCACGCCGACTCAGAGGTTTTGTTAAATCCAGTATCGGTGGATCGCTTTCGCTTCCCGTACAGTTATTGACAGAACTCCGAGAGGGCGCAGGAGCGCCCTTAACGTCAACGGCCAAATCAACGGCACGCTTCGGAACAATTTTCCACTGCGTGAGTCGGGTCAAAATCGGGGTGCCGGCACCGATAGCGGAATCGTATACGCCACGGATGCAGACTGTTTCCTCGCCGTACTGGTTAAACTCGGTGCGCGGCTCGTACAGAGTTCTCACCTGCAAATCATCGCGACGAACAAACGGACCACCCTGCGCATTAACGTAGCCAGCCCAATCACCGGCGTCGGCGGCATCATGGACGGCTGCAAACTCAACGCTTAGACCGTGCGCGGTCTCTGTGTCAGCGAGACGACGCAACTCTCGGTAGACCGTCACCGGCGCACCGCCGATAAACTGAAACTGACGGATGTGCCAGCGCGCCGCCCATGCTGAAACGGCGGGAGCTGTCTCTTTCAGCAGCTCACCGCTTTCGTCATCGGTTTCACCATCGAGAGCATAGCCGTCGATGTTTTTTGAAATGTATTTAGCAACATAGCCGGTAGCGCTGCCCTTTTCCGGGTCGATGGCTTCGGCATGAAAGCGCGCCTTTTTGGCTTTGTCGCTTCTCAATTCGTGGTGGTCTTCATCCCACGCATAATCACGAATGATGAGGCGCACGCGCTCAACGTCTTCCGGCAGCATGAACATAAGCATGTGCCAGTGAGGTGTCCCGTCGTGATGAGGTTCAGCAACACGGATGCCGAAAATGCGGATTTCTTCCCTGTGCAGTTTGGCGCGAATGCGCGCCCAAAGTCCGGTGAGATAACTTTGTGTGTCCGACGGGCTGGCTCCGTTCCATTTGCTGTTACGGTAGCCTGCTTTAGTGGTGGCGTGATATTTAGACGGAGCGGTTAGGGTGTAAAACTCCCCGACATAACCGAGCTCATTGCAGATATTTTCAAACCCACGGATGCGGGTCATCAGCTCGCAGCGGCGTATCGCAGGGTTAGCGACAGAACCGTCGTATTTTTCAATCAAGCTGATGCGGTTGCCGTCTTCGTCTTCGAGATCTAATCCCTTGAGAAATTCACGCGTGCGGCGCTTTTGCTCACGCCAATCGGTCACGCAGTTTTTACTCGCGTAGGCGTGTCGTTTCTTGCTGACGTTGCCGACAGCAATTTGCAGATGTTCCCGCCATGACGCCGCAATGCGTCGCAGACGGCCACGCCACCAAACCTCATTAAACATGCGCATTACTGCCGGTGCTATTTCATGCCCGACATACTTTTTGGTCACGCGCTCCCAATGCGGCGGGGTAACGTTAAACTGCAGTGAAATAAAACCGGCGCGCATATACCAGGTATACAGCGTTTTAAGCTCGCTAAGCCCAGCGTCATCATTGTCCGCCAGTTCAGCGCGAATGAAATTAGCGATATCAGCGGCCAGCAGGTCAATATCGGCACGCGACATATCAGGGAGGCGGTTATATCTGGCAACCATATTGACCATACGTGACGCCAGATATTGCATGAGTTCAGTATCGAAATGACCACCGAAAACAGCGGCTGAAACTTTGCTGTCGATACCCGCGCACTCGTATTTTTTTGCGACCAGTTCCAGACGCGGCAATGCCTTTTTGCAGAAGCTGATTAAAAAAGCATTGGCTCGTTGACTGCCCTGATTTTGCTCCAGCACTGCAGCGGTGCGGTATACATCAAAACGCACACACTCAGGCTGCAGAGAAAGCACCTTTCTCGCATGCAGCAAAGCCGCGAACATACGATCGCGGCGATGCTGTTGGTCATAAGTAAGATATGGGCTGGCTATTGCCGACCGTGGAGCGTTCCACGGGTAAGCATAGTTAACGCTTACCCGCATAGCTCCCCCATTTGCCTACGCTGAATGCTTAGCATCACATAGCCAGGAGCCCACTCGCTAAGGTCAGTTATGCGGTTCATAGTCATACGGCACCCCCGTTATAGTGTTTACCTTTAAGTTCTGAAATTTCCTGGCAGATGACGCAGCACTGCACGCCCGGAATCGCAATGCGTCGAGCTTCCGGGATTGGTGCGTCACATTCTCCACAGAGGAAACGAGAGGGCGCAGCGATACGGCTGCGCGCGTTGCTGATGTGGCGCTCGCGGTCTTCCTGCTCGCGCTGTTGTGCTAAATCCATTGCGTCGGCCATTAATGCAGCTCCTGAGATTCATTTTCATAGCGGGTGGCTTCACGGCGCAGAAGTTCTGCCGCTTCAATCCCGTTTAAGCCTTTGTTTGCGATATGTGTTGCCAGAGCTTCAAGACGGATGGAAACGGCCAGAGCGCGGTCTTTACGCTCTTCTTTTTTGGCATCGGTCAGCAGTACGGCTAGTGCATCGCTATCGGTGTGAAAGCTGCGGGTTTCGGTATTACGCATAATTAACTCTCCTGATTTTGGGCAATAAGAAGCCCGGCGGGTTTACGCCATTAAATTTCTGTTTGGATTAATTCGGCATGGTTAGCCGTTTTGGAAATAAGCTCACCACTGCACGAAAATGATTCATCGCTGTAATCAATGCTTTTTTCTCGTCAGTAGTCAGCTCACTTAATTCGAGCTCATGACGAGCCGCCGGTATTTTTGCCAGAAAGAAAATAGCGGCCAGCGCCCGATTATTTTCTTCAAATTGTGGATCGCGTTTATCGCGCATATCATCGACAAAACGCTCAACCTCTTTCCAGCTATCACCCCAATATCTCGCACGTAATTCAGCTACGTGGTTGAGACCAGCCAGACGCGCGCCAGCCTTTAGCGGAACATTCGCAGAAATAGCTTCGATAGCCATGATTCCCCCTGTTTTTTGGTGGACAGGCCAGCCAGTAAATCAGCCTGTGAGCGGCTCGGGTGCCAGCGCTTGCCGTCCTTACCAATAATCCAGCCGTGACCGCAGTGCATGCCGGGGCTTTGCTTAACGAGCAGAGACGCGAATGACGGTTCATTTTTCAGCATGAGCACCTCAAATCAGACCGAATGACGCGCCAATACCGCTCATGGTATCGACCACACTCGTCATTGCTGGATTGGCCTGCAGGCGTGCATGCAGCGCCAGCGCTGACAAAGACAACATGCGAATACCAGAGTTAACGCTTTCAATCATGGTGTGCTTAC
>ERZ1034878.276-NODE-276-length-27872-cov-8.920948_pt1 | contig 27872 bp, 33 predicted proteins | sample MGYA00520593_ERZ1034878 | MGnify/ENA primary metagenome ERZ1034878 (study PRJEB33766, sample SAMN09781724) | gut metagenome | biome: gut microbiome | host: Homo sapiens | place: Madagascar | study: EMG produced TPA metagenomics assembly of the PRJNA485056 data set...
GCACGTTAAATCATATCAGGCGTAATACCACAACCCTTAAGTTAGCGCTTATGGGCTATATCCCCCCATTTGCCGCTTTGTAGTTCTTGCCACACCCGACGTCCTGTTTCGGCAGAATCGGTACTGGTTGCTGTATAGGGGAGAAAATTCGGAAGGTCACTGAACAAAACCTCGCAGTCAACCGCGCCATTTTCCAGATACCGTGCATTCCTGATAGCAGCAATCTCCGACATCATTACCTCACTCGCATAAAAAGACCAATAATCGCTTTATCACCAGTAGCATTACCGGCGGCCCCACTTAGTGCCGTATAAACTCCCGGCAAACTCCATCCCCGACATCCACGAGTCGTAACTGTAGGCGTGGAAGTGGCTTTATTGTTTCTGTTGTTCAGTACGGAAATCGATACAACTGTTAATGATGAACCAGAGTATGAAGCCCCTCTCGTAAGAGTGATATACGCATCATTGTCAGCATTTCCCTGGTAAGCTGCGAGGATGAGACCATTCAGCCCAGGGTCGCCGGACGTATTTGTTTTAGATAAAAGAGCGCTGAGAACATCACCAGCCTGCAGACTTTCATTTATCCAGTCAGTCAGAAAAGCCGCGCTGGATACCGCGCGCATCATACACGAATAGGTTTCGCCATTAACATTCTCGAAGGTCAACTTCTTATCTTTATTTTTTTGATTGCTATCATCATCTAATACATCAAGTATTTGTATTTCGATAATTCCAGTAAAGTTAGTAATTCCATTTATAATCGGTTTGTAATTTTCACCGCCATTCTGAGTAACTGCATATTTACCAGGCGGAGTTTCTTGCACCCAGGACAGAAATTCTGCAGGACCATTCTGTGCACTGAATGTCTTTTTAGTCCTGTAATACGCCCCATATCCTAAAGCCCCCGGTATTGCCACCCGGCCTTCAGTCCGGTCGTAAATGCTGCTCTGCACATCCATTGTGGCTGCGTCTTTTAATCCCAGATTATAGCGTGATTCCTGCTGAGCATTCTGACCTGCTGCGGCAATTTCAGACAGGCGATTAGCTGTTTTGAGTGTCGCAGATAACGCGGCTTCAATATCATCCCTGGCTTGTTCTGCATCGGATGCGGCTTTTTTTGCCGCTTCCGCATCCTGTCTGACTCCTGAGGCGGTACCCTCAACCCGTGATGCCAGGGTTTCGACCTGCCGCTTGTCTTTCGCAACAGCATCAGCGCTCTGCTTAACCTCCCCGGCCAGCGTTTCAACACGCTCTTTAGCTTCTTCGATGCTGGCAGCGTGCTTCCCTGCTTCCTGCGCACTTCCGGCGGCGGCTTCCGCACTCTGCTGCGCCTGCGCCACCATTTCCTCAAAACGTTTCACAACATCCGGTTTAAGATCGCCTTCATCGAGAGCGGTCAGAAAATCATTCAGTGTGCCGGGCTTTGAATCGTTGTAAACCGAAATGTCACCGACACAATATTCTCTTTCAATACACGACCGAAGATAAACGTCATATCTTCCGGTCTGAGCCTCAAATGCATATTCTCCAGCAGCCCCTGTCACCACTGTAGCCACCGTTCTCATGACCACTGCAGATGTATTCTGTCGGGCTTTCAGAATAATATGGTGCCCTGACATGGGTAGCCCAGCGCCATCAGTCAGCACACCAGAAATTAATACAGACATTTTTATTTCCTGATTCAGAAAACATTAACCGTAATAATTCACGCCTTTTTTATCCGCTTTCTTCTTCCCTGATGCTTTCCCTTTCGCGGAGATATCGGTGGCCAGCGACAGATTCAGCGTAAATCCCTGCCCCGGTGCCAGTGAAAACTCCACCGACTCAGCCTGCCAGTTATGATCTTCCCGTACCCCAAATCCCTGCGTGATAAAACGCATTTCCGCCCCAGCTTTCAACAATGCGGGCCTGCAGGGCAGCGTTATCGTCATCTGGCGTCCGGCTTTCTGCACACGTTTAACCTTAGAGTCTGCGCAGTGTTTTGCTGTATCCTGATCCGGCTGAGTGAATGGATGTCGCTTGTCTGTGGACTCCACATCCACTTTAAATTCACGCGTTCTCCCGTCGCGAGAGTCAAAATATCTGACACCCACTTTCCCTTTTTTTGTTGTTCCTTTTCCGCCTCCGGATGCTCCCTGCCGCTCCCCCTCCCGGTAATCCCAGTCTGACACCATGCCCGGCGTGATGGTCATTACAGGCGCATCCCTGCCACCCGCGCTCTGTGATGCGCCATACTCCAGAAATAACCAGTAACCGTTCGTCGGTTTACTGGTGGCACCATACATACCTGCAAGCCGGGACAGCAGGGACGCATCCGATTCAGATGACTGCATCACCCACGGGATACGAATTTTTGCCAGCGCCGGTGAGACCCGCGCCACCAGATTATTTTCAGTGGCGATCGTTTTCACCAGGTCACCCAGCGTAACATCGCTGAACGCACGGGTTTTCAGTGCAGTCACGTCTGCGCCATGTTTTGACGCATTCATGGGGGCGGCTGTGGCATAAATGGTGATTCGGCGGGGAGGACCACCACTTGCCACCTGACAGACGGTAAAACTGCCTTTATTTACCAGGTTTCCGTTGAATCCCAGCCCCAGCGTTAATACCGCGCCTTTTGGCGGCAGCGCCATCGTCTCACTGAACAGGGTTATCATCAGTTCATCGGACCGCTTTGTGGCAGCACCATTATCGGTATAACGCAGTTCAGCCAGCCCCCGCTTTATGGCCTTCGTGATATCCTCCCCCTCTGCTGTCAGGCTGAAATCCGGCTGATACTCATTCAGTCCCATAACTGAAACGCCTCCTTTTGCTCCGGTTCATATGTCCAGTCCGGCAACACGATTTCCACTCCCGCCGGATAGACCGGACCAAGGTCAGCCAGTCCGGGATTGGCTTCCAGTACCGCCGCCAGTGACTGGTTAAGTCCGGCGCTGCCATAGTGTCTCTGACAGATATCATCCAGCATATCGCCGTCAGTGGTCCGCCAGTTTTTCGCCATAGTATTTCAGCTCCAGTGTGAACGTTTTGTTCTTCGGCGCACCGCCGGGAAGAAAGGACGTGGTGTTATCTGAATAGGAGGTTGCAACAAAATACCCCATCACATCACCTGTGCTTGAAACCAGAAGGTGGGGAGCCGGATTGTCATCCACCATCTGAACCAGTGTATCAAGGGCATCCATTCCCACACCGTCACGAAATCCTGCATGCACCATACCTTCAAGGGTTATTGCTCTGGCTCCTTTGCCGGTATACTGCAGCAGGTCGTTTTTTCCGATAAGCTGCTGTTCATCCCACCGCCATTCCATGGTGCGCTTCATGGCGTTATACGCTGCCGTATCGATACTGAATTCAAACTCACCAAACGACAGCATGACGCGGGAAGCCACCTCCGTTAATGAGCCCACTGCGTCCCATGCTTCGCGCTCAAGCCGGTTTACGCCCCAGCCCAGTAAATCCACCATCTTCACCCCCAGGATTCATAACCATCAGTCATACGGGAACGCTGGCCAAAATTAATATCCCCCAGATTTTTCGTCACCCTGTCTGCCAGTTGTCCGGCATCCTCGCCAGATTTCTGGGTGATGTTAAATTCGGCCCGTATCTGATATGTGGGTTTTACTTCCACCTGGCTGATACTGCCGGGTGTATACTGGAGGGCTGAAAGGCGATCAGGATTTTCCTGTCCCTGACCTGCCGCAGGAAGTCCGTCAATGTAGGTGCGGGATTTCTCTTTTATCGCCTTAAAATCAGGTTCTTCCTTCGGTCCCAGCAAAGGGTCGAGAAATGCATCAAACTTTTTATCGTCATGATTCCAGGGGAAATAACCGCGGGTGTCTTTATAGGCCTGTACAACCTGTTTCGTCAGGTCCGGATTTTGCCTGATAAGTTCATCAAACCATTCACCCTGACCGTTTTTCTGCGCCACCGCTCTCGCCAGCTCCGGCGACCCCATTTTTGCCAGATATTCCAGCACCTCTCGCCGGTCCTCTCGTGGATCATCCGCTAACCCCCACTCAATGGCTTTTTGTGTGATTCCAGCCAGAACTTTTCCGAATTTCCACATCCATGCTGCCATGTCGATCAGCGCCGGCAGGGCATCATCACGGATAAATGCCCGGATTTTTTCCAGTCCACCATACTTAAACCAGGCCGCAAGGTCATCCGTCACCTGTTGAATATGTGGTGCCAGCTCCTTACCCAGTTGCCCGCTGATTTCATCAATGGACGAACTCAGAACATTACTGAGATTTGACAGCGCCATATGCCCCTGAACTGCGCCATCTGCCCCTGCCTTTGTCACCAGGTTATAGCGTTTCTGCTCACTGATAAGCTCCCGGTAAGTTTTTCCTGACAGACGCATCCAGGTCAGAATTTTATTGGCCTCACCACCAAACAGCGCATCTGCCATCCCGGCTGCCACCTGTTCATTCTCTACCTGCAGTAAGCGATCAAATAAAAATTCGACCTGCTCCTGGTTACTTTTCCCTGCCATCACCCCGGCTTTCAGTCCCAGTTTGCCAAAGACCTCCTGAATGGCCCCTTTATCCGTGGCACCATTATCATCGTCAAAAACCTTGTTCCGGTACTCCTCAAACAGATCACCGATGTTTTCACCGTTCAGCCCCATCAGCCGGGCAAGTGAATCCCATGCCGCATAGGTTTCATAATCCACCCCGTAACTGCGGGCTATCCCTGCCCGCTCTGCCGTTTCCGTATTCCGGTTAAGCACAGCGGTAGTGCCCGCTGCCAACGTCAACCCGGAACCAACAGAAAGCCCAAAACCGGTTTTAAGGGCCGTCCCGGCCCGCCCTTTCCAGCGTTCCAGACGTTCAGCACGAGCCAGCTTACGGTTAAATTTGTCCTGCTCTCCGGTGGCATCATGAATTTTTTTGCCCAGCTTTTCATACTGCTTTCGCAGTTCAGTAATATCCTGTCCAGCCAGTGCGCCAGCCTGAATTTTTCGTTTCAGTACATCCTGCTGACGTGTCAGGCGAGCCACCTCCTGTGTTGCCCCTGATAATCCGTGCTTCAGTCCATCAATCGATTTTTTCCACGACGGATCTATCGTGCCGCCGATCCTGATATTCGCTTTAAGGTTATCGCCAACCGTTGCCATAACGTCGCTTCCTCTCTTCCGACTCCGCCAGCATCATTGCCACAAAATCCGTATACGGCAGCGCCATCACATCTCCGGGAGACCACCCGAACCAGGCACCGGCACGCCGTATCGCTGTCAGGATACTTTCTTCTTCCGCCGGACCGGCGGCAGCAAAAAAACATTAAACTGCCGCTCCAGAGCCAGGTAATCACACGCTTCCATGTTCATCATGTCCGCCGCATCCATCCCGCACAGACCGGCAATCATATCCAGATCAGCCTCGGCTTCCGGTTTGGTACTCCTGCGATGTAACAGACGATCGCGGACAGTGGGCGCACGCATGGTGACGTGCGTGATCGTCTGTCCTGATGCGGTGACATACGGCACGGATAACACAATTTCCACGCTGCTGGCAGGCACACTGTTTTTTTCCGACATAAGCATCTCCTTTAAAAAAGAAAAGGCGGCCTGAGCCGCCTGAATAACCGGATACCCGGATTAAACCCGGATGATTTTTTTCAGATCCGACAGAACATTAACGCCATTAATACGGCGCACAAATTCCTCCGGAATAATGCAGATGGTTTCCACACCGTCGACAGCCTGACGGTAATAACTCAGTGACATTTCCACCGTCACCGAAGCCTCCGCCTGTGATGTCGCCGGGCGCGCATCCGGCGTGATACTGGTGATCATCCCCTGCAGTGTCTCCACCTGCCCGCTGGTCGCATTTCCCACTTGGTAAGCCTGGCGGACAACAATCTCCGGCGAATAAAGCCCCGCCTGTAATCCCAGCAGTGTCAGCATGGCAACATCGTAGCCATAAATCTTAAACGAGCAGGTCAGCGCTTCCATGCCGTCATCCACTGCCACCGGTGCATCCATTGCACCGGTTTTGATATCCACTGTCGTGATATTAATGGCTGGCGGCGTATATTCGTGCGCCCCCTGAAGACGGATCCCACCAGGAAGAAATAACGCCCATGCGCGCAACAGTTTTTTTTCACCCGTAATCATACCGTCAGCTCCTCCAGCGCCAGTTTATTGTTAATCATCGCCCGCAGTGTCAGGCGCTCCAGTGGTGACTTCGGCCCAAAGTCATAATCGATATATAACTGCCCGGCGGCCAGGGTTTCTGCTGTGTTCAGTTCATCATTCAGCCAGGCACTGCCACCGTGGATCGCGCCCAGATTTTTAAGCTGACGCATATAGGCATTAATACTGCCAAGAATGTCGTCCGCCACATCACGATCCAGCGGACGGTCAACATAAGGCAGCATGGCCTCCTGAATACTGTCCTCAATCACATCTGCAGTACGGCGTACCGGCTCAAAACGCCACTGACTGTGGGATGAACACAGACGGTTGCCCCAGTGTTTAAAACCGTCATGCCGAATAATGGTGGAGATGTTTTCCATGTTCAGCAGGTTTGCCGTGCAGTTCTGCTCCCCGAGAATAAACGTATCCACCTGCTCCAGACCGGTGATATTCATCACGTCCTGGTTTGATTTGGACCACCACCATCCTTTTTCGTAATCAATACGGGCACGCAGCCCGGCAGCACGAGCCGAATACGGACGAAATACCGTCTGCCCGCTGTCATCCGTTACTGACACGCGCGGACGCAGCAGTTCCACGCGTCCACCAAAGGACGCGCGACGCTGAACCACATCCTGCGGCGTTGCCATTGAGGGAGAATCGATATAGGCCACGGCCCGCAGCTTCGCGGCATACGTTTCCAGCGCCTTTGCCACACCATCATCCTCACTGTAACCCGTGGCAATGAGGATACGCGGCTGATAGCCCGTCACACCTTTACTCCCTGTCAGCGCCTCCATGGCCTTAATCACCGCCGCACGTTGTTCAGCCTCTTTCGCTTTCGGTTTACTTTCCGCACGTACCACAATCACCAGTGCACCGGTCTGGTCAAAAATATCTCGCAGAGCCGGATACAGTGTCCCGGCGGCCCCCAGTTTTCCGGCCTGAGTAATGGCTCCTGCCACCACAACTGGTGTATTAACCGGGAACGCCTCATCTTCCCCGCCGGATAACGTCAGGCTGAATGGCGACACCACATTATTTTCAGCGCTCCCTGCATTCAGGGTACTGACCGCCGCCGTCACAGGTGAATCACCCAGTGCATTCACCACTTCAGTTACACGGTCCACCGTGGCGTTAACCTGGCTGTGTTCATCCGTCCCCAGCTTTATCGTCAGGGTTGTACCTTCCAGTGAGGCCGTGGTCTGCGCGCTTTGTTCTGTGGCCGCGACGGCAACCACCAAAATCTTATTGCCGGCCCGGCCTTCCTGTTTCGCCGTGAAATCCAGCGCCGTTCCCAGCAGCCACGAGCCGGCAGTGCCGGAAGCACACACACCACCGGATGCATCCGGCGCAGTCCCCACCAGGCCAATCACTGCCGTGGAGATGGTCTGCACGGCGACCGTGCCTGTCGTCAGTTCAATGGTTTCAACACCATGTAATCCGGACATACATTTCTCCCATAAAAAAACCGCCCTCAGGCGGTCAGATGATTAACTTCTTTTTCAGGTATTTTGTGGCTGCTCAGGCCAGCTAATATTGTTGTAAGTGGTCTTATCCGTAATAGCGCTGAAATCCATCGCCTGCAGCGATTTCGCGTAAATGCGCCAGGCTGTCAGTTTTTCTTTTTCTTCATCGCTGATGATCCCCAGAAGCAAATCGGTCTTCTTATCGGATATTTCCCGTTCGGCAATCGCAGTAAGACGTGCACGCTCCGACTCTGCCTGCTGCCGGTAGTCAACAGGGACCGGCAGTACTTCACCGTCTTTATAATACCAGCGGGCTTCAATACAAAATCCTTCCGGTAGTTCATCCACTTCCACAATGGTAAAACCAACGGGATAAAGGCGGGATACATCTTCCGCCATGGAATAAATAACGCCGGTTTCAGGATGTGTGCACAGCTTGTATTTCTTCGTGAACTTATCCAGTGATTCATAAAAATCCTGCCCGTCTTCACTACGGAAATACTGAATGCCTTCACCATAAGGCATATCTTCAGGGTAGTAACGCGTAACGTTTACGAGTTCCATTATTTCTCCTTAATTAACCTGATACGGATCGCCATGCACCATTAATATAAATCTGAGCCTGTTTGTAATACACGCCACCGATATTATCTGCAGAGTTACTGCCAGTGTCCTGAACATTAATGCCTGACAAAACACAACCAGAAGGTGCCCGAAACGTCCAGCTGCGCTCATTCCCACCAGGGTTGTAAAACACCTCACTGGTGTACTGAAAATTCTGCACACCCCCTGATTTGGTCTGGTAACGGGCATCGAAATTTCCATAATTTGACGGGACCATCTGTCCGTTTACAGCGAACGTTATACTGTTATCCGTATTTCTCTGGCTGTAAAAATGCCAGCCGGAATCATCACCAAGCTCTGCAACTACAGGACGGGATGAATTACCCCATAAATTAAACGTTGCGTTTTTCGTTGAGTTGTTGGCGCTGGATAACGTGAATTTTTTAGCATTTCCGGCCTGAATATTTTTTAATGCTGTCGCCACACCATTCTGGAAACGAAATACATGCTGACCATTCGCATAAACATCCAGAATACCATCACCGTTTTGTTTTATACCTGTATCGTTATCCCCGAAAGCAATTGAGTTACCGCCCAGCGCATTCTGAACACCGATACCCAGTGCGCCCTGCACCTGAGAGCCAAAACCAACAGACACTTTGTGCGACATGGATATCTCACCGGTCCGCAGATTAATAGTGAACGGACGCAGGGGGCCAATATCGCCATTCTCGCCCTGACCTTCACTGGTAGGAATAAGGTGCAGGCACTCTTCCGAACGACGAAAAATCAGACCAAAGGCTTCGTTGAAAATCCTCAGCGCATTAACACCACGGATTTTCAGTTCCCCGCTCATGGTGTCACCATCACGCTGAACGGCATTTTTTGCCTTGTCCACCGTGGGTTTTAATCCGAGGTTTTCAACAGCCTCATCCTTGTCTTCCACATCCGAAAGATTCTTTTTTCGTTGCAGATAGCGTCTGTCTCCGGTTTCCTGAGTAATAATGGCCCTGTCCGGATCAACTTCCAGCACCACGTTTTGTGCGTGCGTCAGCCCAAGAACCAGCGTCAGAATAACTTCCTTGATAACGGAGTCCGTCTGGTCTGGTAAAAAGGTGTCGGGATAACGTCCGTAGGCGATAAGCGTACCTCTGTCGCTGATCATCCCCAGTTCACGAAGGGTTTTACCGGGGTATGATTTACAGTCAATCACAATATCCCCGCTGATGAAACCCTCCTCCACCGCACCGTCGGAAAAGGGTTCCTGCCCGAATGCGCCGTACAACGATGTCATTGCTGCCATTTCATCCGGCGTGGATGGCAATGCCCGCCCGCCCCCGTCACCAAGCAGAACATGCCGGACGGTCACGGTTTGCCCGTTCTGATATGCTGATTCAATTTCTGCCGCGCCAGCTGTCGTCAGGGTTAATCCTGATGCCATGATTCGTTTCACCTCGTAAAAATCAGTCCGTCAGCTGCGGACAGTCATAAAACGTTTCTGATACTGATGCCGGGGACGGAAACTTCGTCATAAACGTCGACCGGCTTCCTGTCACCCGGTGGCAGTTTTTGAACAACGCGCTCAGGTTACAGCCTGCCGGGAATTTCTCTGTGAAAATATCGTTAATATCCATCTCCAGCGAATTACAGCCTGTAAATGTGGCCATCAGGGAAATTGCGCTGGTTTGCGGAGCAATCAGGCCAGTCGGGATCCGGCGCAGCGCCACACACCCCTGAAACATTTTTTCCGGGTCGTTGATCCTGCTTCCGGCAAACAACACCTCCTGAATTTCCTCCAGCGAAGCGCAGGACGCAAACAACATCCAGGTTCTGGTCAGACTGTTGCATCCGGCAAGCATATCGTCCGGCAGACGGCGAAGGGCTCTGCACCCCTTGAATGTCCCGACCATCGCTTTCAGCGAACGACACCCAGAAAGCATCCCGCCCCCGATACTCTCCAGCGACAGACAACCATCAAAAAGGTAATTGCACTGTTCGAGACGTACTGCATCCGCCAGCAGATTTTTCCCTGCTTTAACCAGATTTGTACACCCGCAAAATACCGTCATACACGACGTCAGGTTTCTGGCGTTCATGAAAACAGCCTCTCCCACCGAAACCAGTGATGTACAGTTCTCAAAACACCGGTCAATCACCTTGCATTCCGGCAAACCGGCTAACAGGCGATCAGGTATATACTGCAACCCTGTACAACCACGAAACGTCATGGATAAGTTGCCAATACGATTTTTTATTCCGTCAAAATATCCCGCAGGCAACAGAGTGAGCCCACTGCATGACTCAAATGTCCGGTTAAAGGTTACCTGTAGCCGGTTTTCCCCTTCCCCCGGCAACAGTTCCGGCAGTTCCGACAGGGACTGACAGTTATAAAACGCCTCCGAAAGCGATGTTATTCTGCGGGTGGGGATACGCGGTGCCACGGCAAGTCGTTTGCAGCCATAGAACGCCGATGTCAGACTTTCCAGATTTTCTGCCGGCTCCAGTAATCCCGCCGGCACTTCCGTCAGGGCTGCGCAGCCATAAAACAACTGAGAAAAATTTGTCGCCATGCGGGCGGACAAAAACATCCCCTCCGGCACCACCGTCAGCCGGGTACAGCCATAAAACACGGCGTAAAACGACGTCACTGACGGGCAGCCGGCAAACAGATTTTCCGGCAAATCCGTCAGCGCAGTACAGCCACGAAACGCACGTGCAAACGTGGTGACCTTTTCCAGAGTGTCAAACGCCCCTGCATGAATTTTTCGCAGCGCATTCTGCGTGTTGGCAAATCCTTCCATACTGGTGCGGGTGCCACTGATTTCGATAATCTCAAGCAATGAACAGGTTACCGGTGACGTACTTCGGTAGAACATCAGGCTTTCACAGTTCCTGACCGTCAGCGTCACTTCCTCCCCTGACGTCAGGGGGCGGGTGGCCATGACTGAATTCCCTGAAATCGTGTAATCCCTGCCTGCCACACCATCGCCGTAATCAATGGTAAAATCGGTGTCTCTGCTGTCATCGATTAAGAACAGCGGTCTGCTCACACTGTCAATGCGCACCACAACACGGGCTACCGCCACCACTTTTACAGCCAGCGTGGCAGCCACCCCGTTTGACGTCATGACACTCACTGTTGTGGCTCCGCACTGCCTGGCGGTCAGGGTGATGACATCGCCATCAACCTGTATATCAGCCACACGCTCGTCTGCCAGGTGGACAGTGAAGGAGCGGTCTTCGGCGATTAGTGGCAATATCGTCACCTGTACGGACGCCGTTTCACCGGGTGCCAGTTGCACACTGTCCGGCGACAACAGGATCTGTGATGGCATGATTTTATTTTTCAGTTTTTCCGTCGCCGTCACATAACCATAACCATATCCGTTCCCCCGGCAGTTTCCATAAACGTGAATACTGAACCAGCTGCGCAGATTTTTGGCCCGTAGTACGGCATGTTTCAAATCCTGGTGGTCGCTCATCAGAACCGGCAGATCCTTCTGCTCCACATTCAGCCGGAAGGTATAAGGATCTCCCGGTGGCGTCTGCTCATACCACTCCACAATCTGCGACCGGAACGGACTGTCTGCCAGGGATTCATTCAGTGCGGCTTTTGTTCCCCTGTGACGATGGATATAGGCAGCACGTTTTATCGCTGCCCTTTTTTCCGCCTCTGTCCAGTGCTCATTCCAGGTATCCACTGACATTTCCCAGGCCAGCCATGGCAGCAATTCCGTCGGACATAAATCGGGATTTTTGACATAGCGGATCAGACAGACCGCGATTTCCGCCAGCATATCACCGGCGGTACTGTCCACCACCCGCTCTGCCCGGCTGGCGCTGACCGGTAGTATGCTTCTGATTTTGTCATTCATCGGTTGTCTCCACCTTGTTCAGTGTGACTGAGCGACACCATGGAGCCTGCCCCATCACCGGAACAATATCACTGGCCGGCGATTTCAGTGCCACCGTAATCACCCCCGTCTGATGCAGGGCTCCGTCCATACCTGAGCAGGACGCCACAGAGCCAATCCGGTGCACACTGTCAGTGTAGGCCTGCAGCGCCTGGCGGGCATTTTTCATCACCAGTTCACCATCCAGCCCGTAGGGAATATGGATATCCGCCACCACATCGTAGGGAATAATTTCTGCCGCACGGACGCTGACAAAATCCGTCAGGGGTCGAATTTCATCATCATTGACTGACGCCGCCACCTTATCCAGCAGGGGTTGTGATGCCGTACCATTTCCTGTACGCGCTAACACATAAAGAAAAACACGCCCTTCCTGTGAATGCGTTTCCGGTCCGTAGGCTTTCACATCCAGCACATCAGGATCGGCACTCTGTGCAAAATAGTGGTATGCGTTTCTCGCGCCTGCGGTGCTGAGTCGTGCCCATGACAACTGAATACGTTCGCGAAAAGCGTCATCATCTTCATACACCGCAGGCGTGGGCGGAATAGTGCTGTCATCTGCCGGGGTAATCACCAGACGTTGCACCTGAAAATTCGCACCAATCTGATCCAGGTCGTTCCTCCGGGCGCTCGCAAGCAATACACCCCGGACAGCATCATTGACCTGCTGGCGCATCAGCGCCACCCGAAAAGCCAGTGTCTCTGCCCATTTATACGCCGGATCGGATTCCACCAGGGCCGAAAACAACGTGTCCAGCTCCTGATACTTCGCCACTATCTGAGTGACCAGCACAGCTGTGTCCGGCACTTCCACCGCATCCGGTACCGGTATCGCGGACAGATCAATGATTGCCTGAGACGTTGCCAATTTTTATCTCCTCGAGTCGAATCGTTTCCTGTGTCTCGTTGTTCACCCCAACAAGCGTCAGCCAGGCGCTTCCTTCTCCTGTCCATGTCACCTCCACCCGCCGGAGGGTCAGGCGGGGTTCCCAGCGCTCAAGGGCGGTTGCCGTTTCACGGACAATCCTCACCCGCGTAAAATCATCCTGCGGGTTATCAAGCAGACTGAACAACCTGCTGCCGTATTCCCTGAGAAGTACCCGGCTGCCGACCGGTGTTGATAAAATATCGGTGACGGACTGACGCAGGTGTTCGTTACCGTGCAGATATCTGCCAGTGGCGGAATCAATACCAATCATGAAATTTTTCCGAAAAAAAAACGCCGGTGCGGCGTTCACATTTCCTGGTTAGGTTTACGGGTGGTTCCCCCGCTGTCGCCAGGGTGATCATGAGTATTATAAATTTCGCGAATTTTACTCATGCTACCGGTTTTGTCGGTGATCTCCTGTGAGGCACCGATATTGCCCAGAACCTGCGTATCGGCATTAATCTTCGTTTTTCCCTGCACAGTCAGGGTATCCGTGATTTCCACCGGACCGTCAAGCGTTCCCCTGCCGGTGATTTTATAGCTGCCGCCTTCAGCCAGCGTGATGGACAGGGCATTAGCCTGGCGGTCGTAACGGATCTCCGTTCCGGTATCAAACAAAATAACATGCTCGTGTTCACTGCCCGCCGGTACCGGAATCGCGTCAATGTTGGCCCCCGGATACACCCGACCATTACGCAGATCGCCCGCCTCCGATATCACTGTGACCGCATCTCCTGGTGCCGGGTAATTACTGACCTGCATGTAACGCCCGGACTGCACCTGAATCCATGGCAACGGCGGCGAAAGCACATCTCCGATATCCACCCGGACCATCACCGGGCTACCCGGGATCACCTCTTCCACCACGCCGCGACGGACCATGTCCGCCACCCTGCGGCGTAACTCTGCCACTTCATCCGCCAGACTCATCGCCAGTACCCTCCGCTTTCCAGATAAGACGATAATCCTGCACATGCTTTTTACCGGTTTCCGGTACTTTACCCAGCCAGACTTCCTGTAACGGCACACCTGCCGGAACCGCAAACGGATCTTCGCCGATCGGAATGTCCTGTTCAAAAGAAACACGGAAAACGATGTAGTCGTCCAGCAGCCGGTCGAAGGTATCCACCTCAGCATCGATAAAAACCGCCGGGTCAACGTTATCCAGCCCGAACGTGGCTCCATCAATCCAGTCAGATAAATCCATCGCCAGACAGCGGGCAAAAATCTGCGGTTTTGGCACGTTTTCCGTCTTCCCGGCCCGGTCTGTCACCACAAACAGATCGCATTTCAGCGTGACCCGTGTCTGCCCGTCGGCAAACTGAGCCTTGTCCCATCCGGGTACATCCACAAACACGGCAGGCGTCACCAGTTGCGTCACTTTTTCCGGGTACTCATCGGCATCTTCCACCCAGGGAATTTGTTTCAGACTGTCAATCACTGCCTGATGCCAGGTTCCCATCATCAATGGTTCCATCACTCCATCCCCTTAAATACCCGGAATTTCAGTTCATGCTCAAAATTTTTCAGGATCAGTGCTTCCGCATCCGGAAAAACAAAATCCTCTATACGGTTCAGCATGGCTTCATAAATATCAATTTCTGCTTCGCGCACCCTACGTCGTCCGGATGCCTGCCGAACCAGGACAGTCTTACGCCGTGAAATGCGTCCGCTCCGGTTTTCAGACTCAAATTCATTAATGAAAGCCTCTTCACCTGACCAGGTAGTGACCGGTATTGCCTCTCCGGCAGGTTTAAAACGAATCTCCGGCGCTTTCCTGCGGCGGGAAGCCGGTGCAAAACGCCCCCGTTCATCGCGCAACTGATGGCGTTCGCCGCGTCGCCCCCCACTGATGCGTCCGCGCAGATCACGTACTTTGATGGCGTTCAGGCCAAACCACACCTTTGCCTCATCAAACTCATCGCCATTTCGACGAATGACAAAAGCATTCAGGACACGGTTTTTGATCATTTTCTGGCTGCGTGGCGCAACCTGTTTTTTAAACTCTGCCATGGCCTTCATCCGCAGTGCGGACGCGGCTCTTTTCAGCGCCACACCCCAGGCTTTACGGATCTGACTTTTTGAACCACCCAGTTTCGCGATAATTTTCAGCACCTCATCCTCGTCAATATCGACGACGAGGTTTCGTGCCAGCCGTCGCTGCCGGGCACTGCTTCGCTCATGCTCTCTGACTGCCATAACGTTTACTCGGTCGGACAGGGGCGGCAGGTGTACTTCTTCCGGGTTCTCCCCGCGCAAGAGTAATGGTAATCACACCATGACCCGCAGTACCCGACTCATCCCAGCCGGGATCGACCACCTGGTAGGGTTCGCCGTGGATCATGACCCTGTCATATTTTTTCAGACCGGCGGCCCATGTGCTCCGGGTAAATAACACGGGCGCAGTATCACGAATTTCGCCACTGCCAGTGTTCATCCCGGTGTTATCTGCCGGGGCATCAAAAACGGCACGGATTTTTCTTTCCGTGCCGCCCGGATATATGCTGATTTCCGTCCCCATCGTATCCAGGATGATGTTATCCGCATCACTCATGGCCTGATCGAACAGATTATCAAACATCATTACTCCCGAATTTTTTCTGCCAGACCGTCCGCCAGCAATGCAGGAACTGCGGCCTCATTAACCAGCACAACACTGGAGGCCCGGGCGAACATCAACATTTTTCCCGTCACAGCATCACAGGCTGGCATATGCGCTGTTTTCAGCATGCGCACCCGGACGAGTCCCCGCTCAGAATGCATCCCGTCGCCGGATACGTCCTTGCCCACCTCTTCCGCCCCTGTATCCTCCGCATCGAAGCCAGCGGCCTCCTCTTCCCATTCCGCCAGGCGCTGCTCAAGATCGGCTTTTGAACCTGAAATATCTGCTTCACGTCCCAGAATCACTGCCAGTTCCTGCAAACGTTCAGTCATCTGCTCTTTTGTCATCACATCTCTCCCGTACGCTAAAGAAAAAGGCGGGAATATCCCGCCCCGTCTTATTTCACCTGAACCACCACAAACGCGTCAGGATCCGGCAACACCATCAACGGCGCAGACTGCGTCATGGTATATTCGCAACCAGGATCACCCACCTCCAGCCAGTGTTTTGGATAACGAATTGCAGAGGTGATCCCTTCACTCAGCGCCTGATTATCCTGAATGGCACCATAACAACGGACGCCTTCCGCCTGAGTATTCCCCAGAATCAGTGTACCTTCCGGCAGATAACGCTGTTCATCCCCGTTTTCGTCAACATACGTTGTCTTCGCCACAACAATGGCCAGATCACCGTAATACCCCTTAAAAGAGACCACTGAGCCCAGATCTTTCAGCGCGGTTTCCAGTTCCGATTTTGAACCACGACGGGTATCCAGTTTTTCACGGAAAAGCTTAAAGCCATTCAGCATACGCCAGACCGTGCCATCCATAATCGCGATATTGATGGTCCCTGAGGCAAAATCGCAGTACGCATCCAGATCGTGCGTTGGATCAAAGGTGTCAGCATTCTGCTGTGACCATTCGCGTCCGCCAGCCTGCGTAATGTTATTGACGGCAGAGCGCCCAAAATCCACTTCCACCGTCTCAAACTGTTCCCCGCTCATGGTGTACTTCCCCTGCAGAACGGCACTGACCGCCTGCATTTCTTCCACCTGCACAATCGCCTGCTCTTCCTGCTTCAGGTTGTCAGTCAGAATACGCAGGCGGCGGTAGGCCGGGTCATTAAGACGGGCCGGATCTTCCCCCGGCAGACGTTCCACTGCCTGCTGATAATCAAAGCGGTGTTTTGGTTTTACATAACCGGGACGTAACACGCGGGTTTCACCACCACGGCTGCGCAGCACTTTGCCTGACACCACCGGAGACACATACGCCGCAACCGGTGTTTTGCCGGTAATTTTATCCAGCATGACTTCCTGAGTATGGAAAGTGATCGTGCGACGAAAGAACAGCTCCAGAAACAGCGCACGAAATTTCACTTTCTGCTCGGTGTACCCGAGTAACTGACGCGTGGTAAATAACCCCATAATTTATTTTCCTTCAGAAACACAAACGGGCCGCATCGCGACCCGTTTTTTCAGTCAATCACTTCACCATCAGGCGTGGCTGATGGCACTTCCCACAAATGCGTTGGCTTTTTTCACCGCATCCACAGAGTCAGGCCAGACCAGCGACTCAGTGGCAAACGTACCGCTTTTGTAGTACGTCAGTGTGGGTTCTGTTCCGGCAAGCGCCAGAGCCAACACGCCCACTGCCGTTCCGGCTTTCTGACCATCCCATGCCACCAGTTTGCCGGTGGCGTCATCCAGCATCAGTGGCGTCAGTGCAGGCGTGGCAGCACTGATACCACTGGTGGCTGTTGCGGTATGCGCCGGATCGCTTCCGGCAAAAATATGCACATCCGCGCGCTTTTCTGTGGTTGTTTTAATCATTTTTCAGTCTCCTGATTTATCTGAATCACGGATAACGCTTACGGCATACTCATCAGCAGATCTTCTTCTCCGTGCCCGGCAGTTCCGCCTCCGGAAACCGCACTGGCAGCATGCTGTGCCATAAAGCGATCAAAAAGTGTTTCCTGTGACGGTTGCGATGCCGCCGGTGCGGCTGCCAGCAACGTTTTCGCCTGCGCCACCGTCATTCCCGGTTGTTCTGCCAGTGCCTGTGCAAGTTGCTTGCGCCCTTTCGCCTCCGGCAGCGCCATAATCTGATCGCCGACACTTGGAGAACCGGCAACCGGTGCCGCCGCCAGTAACGTTTTTGCCTGGTCAACGGTCATTCCCGGCTGTTCAGCCAGCGCCTGCGCGAGTTGTTCACGCCCTTTAGCTTCCGGCAACGCCATAATCTGATCGCCTGTGCCTGCAGCACCGGCAGCAGGGGCTGCCGCCAGAAACGCTTTCGCCTGCTCCACCGTCATCCCCGGTTGACCTGCCAGCATCTGTGCCAGTTGCTCACGCCCCTTTGCTTCCGGCAGCGCCATAATCTGATCACCCGTGCTGTCAGTACCGGCAACCGGCGCAGCTGCAAGCAACGTTTTCGCCTGCTCAACCGTCATTCCAGGCTGACCTGCCAGCATTTGCGCCAGTTGCTCGCGCCCTTTCGCCTCCTGACAATTCAGGATCCCCATCACGCGCTGATTTTCCTGGGCCACCGCTTCAGCAACGGTGAGATTTTTAACAGTCATTGCATTCTCCTTCGTAACAGAGTCATTCAGTGCAGAAACCATCACTTCAACGGCATCTGCAGCATTAATCAGTTGATCAGCCAGGCCTGCATCAATGCCTGCCTGACCGTCATAAACGGCAGCCTCAGTATTCATCACCGCCTCTGAACTCAGCCCCGTATAAAGCGCCACTTTGTCGACAAACATCCGGCGGGCCTCATCAATACGGCGCTGAAAATCTGCACGCACACCTGCCGGCAATGCCTGAATACTGTTGCCGTCAACCTTGTGCTGCCCGGAGTAAATCAGCGTGATATCCACCCCTTCCTGTGCCAGTTGTTTCTCGTAACTGGTGTGCGCCATCATCACACCAATCGAACCAATTTTTGCCGTCTGCGTGACCAGCCGACGCGTACAGGCTGCCGCCAGCAACATGGCGGCTGAACAGGCCATATCATTACACAGCGCCCACACGGGCTTCTGTTCCCGCAGGCGGTAAATCATGTCAGCACAGTCAAACGCCCCGGCAGCCTGACCGCCCGGGCTGTCGATATCCAGCAAAATGCCGCGCACATCCGGATCATTCACCGCCATCTGAAGACGGGCCGTCAGGCCGTCATAGCCTGTCATGCCGGAGTAAGGGCGCAGGGTACCCAGTTTATGCACCAGCGTGCCGCTCACCGGCAGAATGGCGATGCCATTCTTCACCTGGTAACTCTTTGCCGGACGCTGACCGCCCGCCATATAGTCAGTCACAGCCAGTTGCATACCATCAGCATCAAGCTGAACAGCCTGCTGAGGAACGGCAAGGCTGCCGGCCCCCATCTCTTTACCCAGCGCGCAAAAGAAAACCCGCGCATAGGCGGGTTCCAGTAAAAGCGGCTCATTAAATGCCATGGCGGCAATATGCGATAAATTACGACGCATCGCCTTTTCCTCCCGTTGTCTGTCGGATCTGCTGCTGAAACGTATCCTTTATCCAGATGGGGCGGGGAAGACCGGCAGCCTGTCGCTCCTGGCTTTCACGCAGTTGCTGGCGGAAAATCTCCTGATAGTCATCTCCCATCAGGGCCAGCTCCTTCTCGTATGTACTCAGGCCACCTTCAATACGCATCACCGCCTCCTGCACCTCCTTAAGGCCATCAATCGCCATGCGGCCGGCACCAATCCACTCGGCACGACACCACCCGGAACGGGCCTCCCAGAATGAGAAACGGGATTTCGGCGGGCGGATCACACCGCGAATAAGGGCTTCCTCCAGCCAGCAGGCAAACATCTGTGATGCCAGACGGCTGGCCACAAATTTTCGTTTCCCCATAAAATACCGCCACGACTCATTGGCGGATGCCCTGGCACTGGAATAACTGACCTGTGAATAATCACGGGAAAGTTGCTCATAGGACACGCCCAGTCCGGCAGCAATGTAACGTAACAGCGCCTTTTCCAGTTCAGAGAAACCATTATCCGCATTCTGTGCTGTCTGCAGATTCAGTGAATCCCCCGGATAAAGATGCGGAATACGAACCCCACCCATCTTTACCGTATTGGTGGCGTAATAGCGCGCATACCCTTTCATGATGGTGTTCAGGGGATTTTTACCGCCATCTCCCACCCCGGCGATATATTCAAATGCTTTTTCCGAATCCAGTGTGGATTCAATCGTCGCGGCATACATCGCCCGCACCACCGCCGACTGCAGTTGCGTGGCCTGTAGTGTGTCGAGCATCTTGAGGCGCTCCATCACGGAATAAAACTGGTTGGCCCCGCGCGTCTGTCCGTCCTCCTGCGGCTGAAACACATGGATCATTCCCGGTCGCCCGGAGGGCAGCGTCGCCGCAATCCGTGTCCAGTTGCTGACACCGTAGCCAGGCCAGTCATCGTCCTGAACATGATAAGCCATCGCCTTTCCGTGACGGTTGATTTCCACTCCGGCACGCATAAAACGATCGCCGATGCCATAACCGGGCGTGCTGACGCGCTTCGGACTGATGGTCTTGAATTTTGTTCTGAATAATGACGTGGATTCCGTATCCCATACGGGCTGGACAAAAATTTCACCGTTAAAAGTATGGACCCCCACCCCTTCACGAATAAATTCGGTAAACGAGCGACGCCCTTCCACATCCATCGAACCAAATACCGGATCGCAATATTCCATCCACGCCGCCTCCACATCTTCAATAAAGGCATGCGAATCAGCTTCTGACATCCCCAGCCAGCGCCAGTTGGGTCGGTAGCTCAGGCGAAACATGTGACCGACGATATGGTCTTTATGAATTTCCACAGCATTTGCGGCAATACCGTTGTTACGGACCAGATCGTCCGCACGGGCGTTACCCAGCTGAATGGAAGGTAAGAGCGCCACATCAGCACTTTCCGGTGCTGGCAACCATTCAGCCAGTTGCCCACCGAATCCGGAGCCGCCGCCGGAATATCCCATACTCTGCCGCAAAGGTTGCCCGTGAAGATCCACCAGTCCCCCGCTCACAGTCGTACTCCTGCAGGGCCACGGCGACGACCGGACATTCCAAGCGCACTTTCAATTTCCTCAATATATCGCCGTAATTCATTAATCGTCGCCCGCGAATACTGTATCTGTCGTCCGTTCTTACTGACAGAAGCCACAGCACGCCCGATCATCAGTTCATGCAGCGCCCGACGCGCTTCGCAAAGCATCTCATGTGTATAAATCATCACTTATCCTCCACTCAGTGCAGCCGCAATTTCTTCCAGACTCATATCATCCTCATCCTGCTCATCTCTTCGTGCCCGGGCCAGTGCCTCAAGGTCCAGTTGCCATCGTTGAACTGAAATACGCAGGGCAGCATAGGCATATACCAGGCAGTCGAGGGCTTCATTGCGTCGCCCTTTTTTATCCCACAGCAGTTTCACCCTGCCATTAACCACCTTCTCCACCAGTTCTTCCGCCACGATTTGACGCGCCTCTTCTTCCGAAAAAATGTCCGGGTTATCCGGAAAGCGGAAGGTATACGGGGCGGCTTCACTGGCAGAAACCACCGGCAGGGCAAAACGGGCGTACAGCATTTCCTTGACGGTATCGGAGCCCACCTCACACAAAAACACACCACGCTGGTTACGCTTTTTGGGCATGGTGATCACCGGCTTGCCGTACACCGATGCCCCTTTAATGGGAAGCACAAAAAAAGTGCCGTGTTTTCTGGAACGCTGATACACAATGTCCTGGTCAATACCACCGGTATCCCAGCAGACACGGGAAATGGAAATTTCAGTACCGTCAGCATGGCGGTATTTTTTCCGGATCACCGCATCAACACGTTTAAGGGTGTCCTCGTCTTCCGGTCGCCCCATGATAATTTGCTTGTCAATCAGAAAGGCTTCTTCGCCAGGAGCCCAGCCCCAGACATAAATTTCATAGCGATCTTTCTGGGAGTCGATCCCGGCGGTCAGGTAAACCACCCGCAGGGGAACCTGCGCGCCATAGTGACAGACCTTTTCCAGCAATAACTCGAAACTCAGCTTTTCTGCCACAGCCTCTTCATAGGGCTCCCCGAGTGTGGTGTTAATAAACGTCTTGACGCCGTTCGGATCCTTCAGCGCATCCAGCCAGTCGTAGACAATCTGCACCCAGGTGGTGAACGGACTGTACGCCGTCCAGATGTGGTACGAGATTGAGCGTGGTGGCGGCATCTCCTCATCACCGGCGCTGTAAAATGTCAGGCCGTCACGCGTCCACATCCCGGTATTGTCACAAATCCAGCGTCCGTCGGTCTGGTCAAGTTCCGACTGCCGGATCACACAGCCATTATGTTCACACAGGTAATACACCGTTTCCGGTTTACCCTTCTCCCATTTCAGGCCAAACGGCGTCGCATCATCGCCAAACTTCAGATACTGGGTCTCCCCGCAATGAGGGCAAGGGACATAAAACCGCATGAAATGCGCAGATTCATTCGTGGCTTTCTCAATCTGGCAGGAGCCTTTAATTTTTGGCGTTGAGCCGCGTATGGATTTAGGCCATACCGAGCCTTCGATACGTTTATCGCCAAGCAACGTCGGCGAACCTTCTTTTTCCACATCCGGTTCAAACGAGGAGAGTTCGTCATAGCAGACCACATCCACAGATTTTTCACGGTAGTTTTTAGCAGCGGCACCACCCAGGCACCAGAAACCCACGCCGGAGGAAAAACGCTTCAGGGTGAGTGTATTATCGCGGTGCTTTCTTCCGAACCATGGAGCCAGCTCCAGCAATGCAGGGACATCCCTTATCGTTGGCTCAACATGAGATTTCATGAAATCTTCTGCAGCAGAATCTGTTGGCTGAAAAAGCAGACTGTTACGGGATTTATGCTCAATAAAATAAGCCTCCACCCCCAACAGCATTTTGGTGTAACCAACGCGCGCCGATTTAATCAGATTAACAGTGCGGATCCGGTCATTTCCCATGCTGTTCATAATGGCGATCTGAAACGGCAGTGTTTCCCATTGCCCGGGGGTATATGAAGACTCTTTCGGCAGATAATAATGTCGATCAGCCCACTGAACTGTCGTCAGTGGAACCGGAATATTGAGAGATAAAAGCCCTGTGACTATCGCACCGGCTGCATTAGCTGCCTTCTGTGCGTCTGAAATCATCAATCCACCTGCCCACGTTTTCACCGGCTTTAGCTGCAACATTGGAGGCTTTTGCGATTTCAGTTTTCACCACATCAAGGTGTGACGGTGAAATATCCGGATATTTACGCTGTAATGTCAGCGGCACTCGTACAAGTATTCCCGAAATCTCCTGAGCCACACGTTGCAGAATGAAGGTAAACAATTCCGTTTCCAGCACCAGCCCTTCTTCGCGGGCATTTTTCAGCTCCTGTGCGTCAGCCTGTGCTTTTGTGAGCCGGTAGCGTTCATAGTCAATGGTGCCGGGTTGTAAATCTGATTCTGCAGCCGCACGCAAGTCTTCCAGTTCTTTGCGGAGCTTTTCGTTTTCGATATCTTTTTCCCGCTGCGCATACCACTCAATGGCTTCTGCAGTATTGAACATGGCCTCGATGCCTTTGCCTCCCCCCGACAAAATTCTCAGCCCCTGACTTTGCCAGCCAGTGATTGTTCTGACATCGCACTCAAAAATCTCCGCCAGTTTCTTTTTGTTAACCTTCATGTCACACATCCCTCACAAAAAGAAGAAAGGATCTCAAAACGCTTTTTTCAGCGAAAAATTACCGCTGCCAGATCCTTTCTTTTTTTCAAGAAAATCATATTAAACAACAGGTTAGCCAGAAGAAGAACGGATCTGCTTTTTCCCTGAAAATTTTCATAAATAGCGCGTTTTTGCGCGTACGCGTACCCTCGGTGTTTCAGATTCCGGAAAGGACCCGCACAAATGGGAGCGTTTATCATTAACATTTACAGATAAGATGACGTACATCATTGAAACGCCATTCAGCCATATACCGGCAGCATTCGTAGTTGCACTCCGTAACTCTGCGACTAAGGTTAAAAACATGGCCCTCTTTTGCCACCGGCAAATCTTCAATGGATTTCCCCTGCCGGTTTTTTATTTCTCACATTACAGCAGCCCCTTAGAGTGAAGGGCTGCTGTAATGCCTGTTACTCACGAATCAGGCGAGCACTCTTACTATTCATTTCAATACGCGAATACTGCGGTTTACCATAAATGATGTCTGTCATTACGAACACCTCACCCGGCTGCAGTTCAACTGCACCTTCCGGTAATTTCATACCAGCAAATACCGGACAGCCCGGATGGCGATCATCTTCTGTTGCTTCCAGCATTGACTCACCAAACCACGCCGTTGTGGCGCGACCATCAGCAGCCTTGTAGTGGATCAAGTACTGGTTTTCGCCATCCGCATACTGCGCGCGAGCTTTAACCTCACCCCATTCATCACTGATGCGCATCTCCACCAGTTGTGACAGTTCAAACTTAAACGGAACAGCCACAGCACCAATTACCATTGGTTTGTCTTCTTTCTTTTCCATTATCTTCTCCTGATATCGAAGCCCGTCACCGCCCCGGGCGCTGATCAACATTTGAGTTTTCGCGGCGACAGAAAGAATTTATTTTATTGAGTAGCCACAAACACAGAATTTCATGCTTTCCGGACGCCGGCGCATCCTTCATTTTTCAGCAAAATATTCTGCTCTTACAGGCGATCAGTTCTGCATACACTGCCGAACACCGTCGACAATTTCACAGACCTGAGAAGCTGTATCGAAAAGCTGGCGCGCCTTATCCAGGCTGACGCATCCCACCAGGAAAAAAGGCACCAGTATCGCTACCAGTGCCCATTTCGCCGCCGTTCGCGGCATTCTGTGTGTCCAGTGTTTTCGGCTCATGTCACCACCAACGTACAGCCCAAATCAGAACAGCGACCGCCACAAGGCGAATTGCAAAGGCCGCAGCCCTTGTCAAATCAAGGCTCGCGGGAGTTTCCACTTCAATACCTTTCATAATGGACAACCTCAAAAAGAATCTTTTATACTTTCCCTCGAGGATTTTCTCCGTACTCACTACTCACAATTTCCTCTTTGACGTGAAAACTAAAAACCCCGGACTGTTCCCGCAGCCGGGGTTTTGTTTTACTTATCGCTTCAGCTGAAAGTGAGGCCCGTCTTTCAGCGTTCGCCAGTCCCCGCCCCATTCGATGGCAGTTCCCAGCTCTGCGGCAGCCTGCTTAAATGCCTGTGCGATTTTCTCGTACAGAGGCCAGTCCCATGAAACCTGGCTGCCAATGTAGGCCACAACATCCACCGCATCACCTGTCAGGTGGCGGCTGTTCATGGTCTGGCTTTTCCCTGCCGCGACCAGCTGTTTCTGGCGATACTTACTGCGCAGACCTTCCGTGATACCAAAATCAACCTCCGTCAGCTCAAGAGCACGGCGAACGACAGCAACCAGCTGTGGTTTGACGCCCTCCAGATTTTTTTCACTGCGACGGCTGAATCTGAATTTACCCGGCATCATATTCACCTCAACAATGGAAAGATTTTTGTGACGTTCCCACGCGCGCGTATCACCAGCACGCAGAACAGCAGATTAAAAAACACTTCCAGCCAGCCCGTTGCTAACGGGCGACCACACAGATAGCTGAGGGGCGCAAAGGCATACAGCAGCATCAGCAGCCAGGCCAGCCATGACATCAATGGTTTGTGTCTGGAGTCACGACGACGATAAAAAAAGAGCGTCAGCACGATAACCGTGCATAACGCCACATTCAGCAATCCGGGAAGGTTACTTAACATTGCCTCCTCCTCCACCCCGCAGACGGGAGAACAGGCCGGACACCAGTGATGCAATATCCTGCTGGTGGATGAACGAGAGAATCTTCACCGACACCACTGACACCAGCACTGCACACAGTGCGTCGACAGGCGCACCGTCAAACCCTGTATGCTTTACCAGCCAGGATGCCAGAACCTCTGCGCCCAGCACGCCAATAATGAACGACACCAGAAAATGCGCCGCCACACGCCAGGCTGAAAGCGCCTGCGGCATCGTTGCCACAAACAACGCCCCAGCGAACGCACCAAACACAATCCCGAAATCCGTTCCGGTAAACAGCCCGAATACCGTCGCCCCGCCGAGCGCCGCAGCCGTGCCGGAACCGGACAAGGGTTCAGACATACTTTTTCTCCTGTAAATAAAAAAGGGCCACCAGCGGCCCGTAAAAAAACACCCCATCAAAGGCACCCGCAGATGCATTTTGTATGGTGTTATCTGATGTGATGTACGCCGGACGTGGCGCGGATATAAAAAAGGCCACGCAAGTGCGCAGCCCGATGATTCAGAGATTTTCGAACGATTCCTTTTTACGACTCCAGCCTTCTATCTTCGGAAGAGATGCTTTGCCAAATTTCACCTCATTCATCGACATTAAGATACTGTCTTTGATGAACTCGCATATCTCGTTAAATTTTGCGTACGTATCTACGTGCGAAAATGTTCTGGCCTGATAACCATCAACTGAAATCGTTATGTTATCACCATCAAGCAAAAGAATCTTTACACCGACTTTCACCCATTCCGACTGCCGCGGGTTGTCATCAATGACAGTACATAAATCAAATTCAACACCATCCTGAAGCTCAACCCTCAAATCCTCAGGTTTATTAACGTGTCCGCGCCACGATATATAAACATACGGACGTTCTTTGCCGTTAATATCACGCCACTGCGAGGCAGGCAGCTCCAGAGAATTTTCATAAACACTGACTAGCCTTTTGGCGGTATCCCGCAACCGCTGAATGTATCCCTGCTCAGCTTTCAGTATTTCGGCCCGTTTTGCCCTGATATCCACATAAGTGACCACTGTATCAATCCTCTTATGAACAAATAAACAAGCCATCATAATAACCGCCAGGGTATACATGAAAAAGGCCCGCCGCAGCGAACCATAAAGAAACAGGATTCTGAATAAAAAAAACCGCCAGATACGGCGGTTGGTCAATGCAAGGAATGAATTTTTTAATTGTAATAAAATCGAGGCGTCGGGTGCCTCCCGAAGTATTCCGTCCTGTATGAATACTGTGGTTTCCCGCTAAACCGACTCTTTTAACCACCCTCGCCCTGAGGAGCGCCCCGATGGTGTTATTTACAACACCAGAATGATACATCACCGACCCTGCCAGGAAATACAAAATCTCCACCAGCAATGCACCATTCTGCTGCCGTAAAAAAATCAGCACTGAGGCTAACCTGGCCTCAAATCATAGCCAGAGAACAGAATGCTTTTTCAAAACAACCTGCCCCCACGTAATAAAAATACGCCAGTGCTGCAATACAATAAGGCTTATTTCAAATGCTGGAGCGGGTAGCGGGAATCGAACCCGCATCATCAGCTTGGAAGGCTGAGGTAATAGCCATTATACGATACCCGCATATGGTGCCGACTACCGGAATCGAACTGGTGACCTGATGATTACAAGTCAGTTGCTCTACCTGCTGAGCTAAGTCGGCATTGGTTCCTCAGGAAAAATAAAAATGACCGCGCTTTACATCCCCCTCGGAACCGAAAAAGAATATTAATGAGGATAGATACTTTTTCAATTAAAAACTGTGTCAATATTCGTAAATATATGTATAAATTTCTATTATTCATGAAATTCAGAAATAATGACACGTACATTTAACGATTATTTTTTATTTCAATTACAGTCTGATTAAATCTCTCTTCTTCCAGCTCCACACCAATAGCCCGACGCTCCAGAGACAATGCTGCCTTTATTGTTGACCCCGACCCCATAAAAAAATCAGCAACCAAATCTCCCGGATGGCTGCTGGCAGTAATTATCTGACGCAACATATCCGCCGGTTTCTCACAGGGATGTTTGCCGGGGTAATACTGCACAGGCTTGTGCGTCCAGACATCCGTATACGGAACGGCAGCCGATACGGAAAAATAACGCCGCAGGGATTTGTACTCATCCAGCAGACTGGCATATTGCCGGTTCAGTTCACTGTATGTGCTGACCAGCTGGTGGTGTGGCTTTTCCAGTTCACCGCGCTGATGTTTTTCTGCTGCAACACGCGCAAACAACGCCTGTAATTTCAGATAATCGCCTTCGTTCGGCAACTGCCACTGACTGATACCAAACCAGTGCGAAGCCATGTTTTTCTTTCCGGTGGCTTCCGCTATCTGTTTTGACGTTATTCCCAGTGATTCACGCGCATCACGAAAGTAAGAAATCAGCGGAGCCAT
>ERZ1034878.280-NODE-280-length-27649-cov-7.668225_pt1 | contig 27649 bp, 59 predicted proteins | sample MGYA00520593_ERZ1034878 | MGnify/ENA primary metagenome ERZ1034878 (study PRJEB33766, sample SAMN09781724) | gut metagenome | biome: gut microbiome | host: Homo sapiens | place: Madagascar | study: EMG produced TPA metagenomics assembly of the PRJNA485056 data set...
CATAACATATGTAAAATGCGCAAAAGCAATGTCTGAATTAAAAGACGAATTTGAGTGGTTAACAGAAGTTGATTCCACGGCTCTCCAGTCCTCTCTCAAAGATTTAGATAATGCTTATAAAAAATTCTTTAAAGAGCATGCGGGTTATCCAAAATTCAAAAGTAAGAAAGATAATCGTAGGTCTTACAAATCCAAATGCGTAAATTGTAATATCGAATATCTAAATAATCACATTAAACTACCGAAGCTTGGTTTGGTAAAAACGAAAAACAAGTTAAAACCACAAGGACGAATAGTTAATGCAACAGTGTCGCAGGAGCCGAGCGGAAAATATTACGTCTCGTTGTGCTGCGTAGATGTAGATATTCAATCATTACCGAATACAAACAATACAGTCGGAATCGATTTAGGCATTAAAGAATTTTGTATAACAAGCGATGGCGAACTTGTAAATAACCCGAAATTTCTCAAACATTCTCTCAACAAACTTGCAAAAGCGCAAAGAGAATTATCTCGAAAATCAAAAGGTGGTTCTAACCGTAATAAAGCAAGAATTAAAGTAGCGAGATTATACGAGAAGATTTCAAATCAACGGAAGGATTTCTTACAAAAACTCTCGACACAAATAATCAAAGAAAACGACGTAATTTGTCTTGAAGATTTGCAAGTGAAAAATATGGTTAAAAACCACAAACTTGCACAAGCGATAAACGATGTTTCTTGGTCTGAATTCGTTAGAGAGTTAGAATATAAAGCACGTTGGTATGGTAGATTGGTTATCAAAGTAGATAAGTTTTTCCCAAGCTCTCAAACTTGCAGTGTTTGTGGGTATAAGAACACTGAAACAAAAGACTTAAAAGTTAGAGAATGGGATTGCCCCGTTTGTCATACTCATCATGATAGAGATGTGAATGCGGCGATAAACATTCTCAATGAAGGGCTTAAACAATTAGCCTAAACATAAACAACCGTCGGAACGACGGGGATAGCTTGGTAAATATTCTGGCAGTAGTCGGAAGTTCCCAAGAATCTCGCGACTTTAGTCGTGAGAGGTTCAAGTTTGTTATTTTAGACGTAAACCCATATTGGGTCAAAAGTATTAAACATTGGGTCTTTATCGGGTCATCTTAAACCCGTCGAATTCGAGCAGTTTAAAAACCGATTCTGCATGAAAACTGTTGAAAAATACGCAGTTTTAGTGCAAAGTCGGTTTTTTGATTTTTTTAAATTTTCGAAAACGCTAAAAAGTTAAAATCGATTTTAGCCGCCCGAATGTAATTTACGGTTTTTGCAGAAGCTCTTCGACCGTCTCGACTACCGTGTGTTCGTCTTTGAGTTTCAGGCACGCGCGGCGGAGCAAAAGGTGAAGCCCGAACTCCTCGTCGTAAGTGTCGTCGGGGTGGCAACGCACGGTCGCGAGTTTGACGCCGTGATAATAAGCCGAAAGCTCGTTTTTCTCGCGGCGTACCTCGAAGTCTAATTTGTAATCTGGCGTTTGCGGGGGCGTTATTATTTTGCCATGAAGCGCTTCGGACATTGAGAATTTGTCAGAGTTGGCGGGGTTAAGACAGGCTGGATTAACGAAATCATAACAATCAAGAATCGATAAATCGGTTGGGCGTATCATAACGGTTTTTGCGATATAATTCAATCTCATTATCCTAAATTCTTTTGCTCTGGGCGTCCAATGATCTGTTTTGTTTTTAGAGGTAATCGTTTCGACTACGCCCGATTTTAATCTAACTCTGGCACCAACTTTACATTCTTTAAATTTCATAAGTTCTCTCCTTTTTCATAAGCCTTTTTGATTTTCTCGCTTAATTCCGCGACCACCCTGTCGTGCATTTCGTTTGCCCGAAATTCGCTGTCTTCGGCGCAATCGTGTATCGCCCACTCGCTGTCGAAGTTGATTGGGTTAAACGTATCCGCGTCCCAATAAATTCCGTCTTGCTTGGCTTTGAACGCCATCGTTTCGTAATAACGGTTGTGCCCAACGGTTTCCCAATAATCGTACCCCTTTGCGGGAAGTTGCCTCCCGACTGTCGAGACGACCCATTTCAGGTCGGCGTATTCGATGAGGGTGTTGCGACGAAATAGACAGTATTCGGCACAGATGTAATGAGCGGGCCAGCCGCGTTCGGTTATTTTGAGTTCCATAAGTACCTCCTTGTTTGGGTATAGTATAGCATAAGAGATGGGATTTGTCAAGTGATTTGAGGGGGATTTTTGATTTTTTTATTTTTTGGGGAAAGGGGTAGGAGCGGAAGGGATTTGGAGGAGGTGAATGTAAAAGAGGGATTTGGGTCGGGCTGTACCAGATGGGGATAAAAGTGGAATTTGGAGGTTTTATAGGTGGGTTTGGAAAAATATTTTTTACGAAAGGAGGGATAAAGAGAGAGAAAGAGGGTTTTAAGAGATGAGAGGTGTGGGGTGCGTGAGAGAGAAAAAGGGGAAATGGATGGGTTTTTGGGTTATGTATGGAAAGCAACGATATACTAAATATATAGTAATCTTATTGAATGACAAATATGTAAATTAGCTTATTTTATAAGTGAAATACATTAAAACACGGAGGTAAACCCATGAAAAAACTCAATTCTTACACATTCACAATCAAACTCCTCGACAGCAAAGCTGAAATTCCTCTTAGCAAGGTATTTGCAGCAGAAAATGCTCGACAAGCAGCCGATATGGCTATGGAGCAAATCGAAGAATTACATTTGACCTGTGAATATCAGCTTTTCTGTAACGAAGAAGAACTTTAATCCCCTGAAGAGTCGTTGAAAATTACGACGAAACGCCTTCGGGCGTCGGGATAAATCCCATTACCTTTCGCGAACGTAGATAGGACGTTCAGGGGTTTAGAGCAAAGGAAACTATCATGTTAACAAAGAAAATTACAGCAAATTTTGAAGCTCACGACTTAATGAACGATGAGTGGAGAAAAGTCAAAACGCTTACTTTTGAAGTAAGCGCCGAAAGCGAAGATAAACTCTGGGAGGAAGCTCACATGCGTTGCGAAGCAGTTGCTTGTGAAATTGAGCGCGATAACGGTTTCCCAACTATTTATCAATACACGGCGTAACCCGCAAGGCCCGTCGAAAGACGATCGGTGCAAGTCCGATGCGCAGCAATGCGCGGCGCTCATGGGTTTTTGCAGAAAGCAAAGCCAAGCCGACACAATCAGGTCGTTCGAAGCGGTCGTCGGCGAAGGAGTTATCCTATGATTAACAAATTTTACAAGATCAATTTCGATGTCATCGTCGATGACAAGACGATTTCGAAGGAGGAGTTTGAAACTTCTCTTCACGAAACAAAACAACAGTGCTTGGACGAAGCACATCAGTACTGTATGAACCTGTGCAGCAAAGTCACGAAGCGTACAGGTAAAGCGGCGACTTACAATTGGACTGACGTAAAGGAGGTGAAATAACCATGAACAACAAACGTTACTTTTCAATGGCTCGCGCAGTCGAGCTGCAAGACGAGGCAAAGACCCTCGAAGAAGCGAAAACGCGGTTCGAGCGTTCTTGCTCAATCTGTCCGAAAGCAGGCTTCTGCATAGAAGAGAAGTGTTATCTCGCGCAGTTGCATACGGCAAAGATGACGCTTCTCGAAGCGGAAGAACTCCGTAAAACGACGAAAGTCGTAACCGAAATCCGCAAGACGCGGAAATACAACCGCAAAGGTGTTGCACAGCGGTTGCTCACGAACGCGGCAAAACGTGTGGTCGCATACTCGCAAGAACTCGCGATAGACGATGCAAGCGTCTTCGTCGAACTCGGCGATTACGAGAGTGCTTATCGCGTTCTCAAAAGAAACGGTCTTGACGACGAAGCCGAAGCGTTAAAGAACGCCATTAAAGGAGGTGATTAAAATGGTACTCGGAATTATCGCAGTCATTTGTTTAACGACGGCAATCGTCGGAGCAACGGTTCTTGTCGATTACGAAAGAGCCGTCAAAGGTAAGAAATCGTTCTTCTGGACGAAAGGAGGTGATGAGTAGTGGAACTCACGTTAAAAGAGTATCGCCGTTATACGCGGCATCTGCTCCGTGACTTCGATATAGAGATCACGGACGAAATCAAAGCTTCGTTGCGGGGATGCAAGAACCACATCGAAATCGAGAAAATCAGAGACAAACTCATAGACGAACGTCTCAAAAAGGAGGTATAAAATGGCTAATTTCTTCAAAGATTACACGAAGAAAAGCGTCGAGAAACTCTCGTTGACGGAAGCAGACAAAGACCTGCTCAAAGTCAAGAACGAAGGTTCGACGCACGACCCCAAGACGTTACCAAAGCCTGAAAAGGACGAGGAATGAACCACGGCGTTTCGCGATGTTCGCCTGAATAATCGCAAAATATTTTAGGAGGTTCGATATGAACAAAGTACAAGCACACATTCACTCACTCGACGGCAAGTTTGCCGAAGTAACCATTCTCCAATACAACGGAGATAACGATATTATCGTTGAATACGACGGTAAGAAATGCACCGCGATTTACAACATCTTCGCGGGTTATTACGTCGATGATATTTACGGCGTAATTAAGGATTAAGTCCAAAGGAGGTTAAAGTAGACAATTTAACATTTACAGCTGAGCAAAAAGAACAGCTCAAAACCAATGTTCTCGCAATCGAACGTTACATCGAAGAAAACGTCGTTCCGTATATAACGGGCACCGTAAGCCTCGAGTTCGGCGGCGATTATCGCGACCCAAGAACAGGCACTCCAACGTCGCAATACACGTTGTTGGTTTCAAACGAAAAGCAGCGGCGTTACGCAGGCTGGAACGTCTATAAAGACGCATATGTCGGGCTCGCAAGAATGTTCGGTCCCGCGTTCATATTGGAAGAAAGGCTTTCTTCCGACCAATACGCGTTGCTGAAAAATTGGCAGTCGCTAAAACAGCAACTCGAACACGTCGTCGATAAGCAACGCACTGACGCGGCGTTTATCGCAAACTTCAAAGTATAAAAAAAGAGGGGAGAAATCCCCTCTAAACGCTTGACAAAGACAACAAAACATGATATAATAAAGACAATTATGGAGGTAAAATAAAATGTCTAAAAATAACAATTTACACACAGCAAAAACAGCAAAGAATGACGAATTTTATACTCGTTTCGACGATATAAACTTCGAAATCAATCTCGCAGAACACGGTTATCGCCCATTTTTCAAAGATAAGGTCGTTTATTGCAACTGCGATGACCCCGAAGAATCGAATTTCTGGAAATTCTTCAAAACGCGTTTTAACGGTTTGAAACTCAAGAAACTCATTTCGACCCATTACGACCAAGAAGGTAAATCGAGTTATAAACTCGAATACGACGGCGAAAGAGTTGTAAAAACCGAACTCGAAGGAAATGGAGATTTCCGCTCCCCCGAATGCGTCGAATTACTCAAAGAAAGCGATATCGTGGTAACGAACCCACCGTTTTCCCTTTATCGAAGCTTTGTTGCGCTTTTAACAGAATATAACAAAAAATACGTCATTTGGGCGAACAATAACTCGATAACTTACAAAGAAATTTTCCCTCTTATCAAAGAAAACAAAATGTGGCTCGGTTATACCTGCAATAAAACATTATCGTTTGCCGTTCCCGACGATTATCGTTACGACGAAAAAGAAACCGAAAAAATCGGTGATGGAAAACATTATGGGAAAGTTCCTGCAATTTCAGTTTTCACAAACCTCGATATTCCGAAACGTCACGAACCGATGCTTTTAGGTTGGAAGTTCGAAAAAGGTCTCGAAATGGGAATTTACCAAAAGTACGACAATTACGATGCGTATAACGTCGATAAAGTTTGTCAAATTCCGAGAGATTACGACGGCGTTTTGGGAGTTCCGATTACGTTTTTGGATAAGTATTGTCCTGAACAGTTTGAAATTCTTAACGCAAACGATTACAGAACATCCGATAACGTACCAAAGAAGTCGCACGGTCTAATCAAGGATAAAGAGGGCTACATTAGAGAGAGAGAGAGAGCAACCTATGCTCGAATCTGCATCAAGAGAATTGCTTGCACCAGGAGCTGACGGATGGCACATCAACGGCAAACGTAAGTATGCAAGAATATTCGTGGTATTACGACATGGTTTCACGCCCGATAATCAAGGGAACTAAAATCTATCGTCGTATGTTTATTAAAGCAAGAAAGAGCGGGAATTAAACCGCTCTTTTCTAATAAAAAATAAAGGAGTTTTAATTATGAAAAATTTAACAGCAAAAGAACATTTTGGTTATGCAGTAACCATCAGACGCCTTTTCGAAGGTTGCACGAACGAATTTGGAGAACCGTGTTTCACGAATAAAGAAACAGGTGAAATCCGTTGTTTCGGTGGGAAATTAAATCCTCGTCCGTCTTATCAGAGAGAGTTCGTCTACTCGGAGCAAGACCAGAAAAAGGTTTTCGAGACGTTGCACAGAGCGTTTCCCCTTGGCACCATGTATTGGTGCGATACGGGCGACGGAAGTTACGAACTTATCGACGGGCAACAAAGAACGATTTCAATTCTAAACATCTTAACAGATGGAGTTTCGATTTCGATCTACGGAGAAGATAAATTCTTTTCCGATTTACCCGAATCGGAGCAGGAACAAATTCTCGATCAGGAATTACTCATCTACGTTTGTTCGGGCGACGTCAGCGAGAAACTCGATTGGTTTTCGACGATAAACATCGCAGGTAAAGCACTCAAAGCGCAGGAATTACGTTCGGCAGTTTACAGCGGTCCGTTCGTCAGCGATGCAAGGAGATATTTCGTTAGCGGAGCAGCAGGAGCGGCACTCGCAAACGGTTACGACGTGTTTGTAAACAACTCGACACTCAGACAGGAATTACTCGAACAGGTTTTGTTCTGGCACGCAGATTTCGAGGGTTTTAACGATGGAAATCTCGACAGAGCGATAAGAGGTTATCTTAAAGCACATCGCTCGGACAAAAACGCGAAATCGCTTTTCGCTTATTACGAAGAAGTGCTCGGTTGGGCAAATTACATTTTCGGAACAAAATACAAAAAGGAATTACCGAAAGTCGAATGGGGTTTGCTCTACAACCGTTATCACGAAATTCCGTGTTCACCGCGTGAAATCAGAGCGAAAGTCGACGCGTTGATGGAGAACCCCGAAATTACAAAGAAAGTCGCGGTTTTCGAATACGTCTTTTCGGGCGAAGAGAAAATTCTCTCGCCGCGTGCGTTCGACGACTCGATGAAACGCTCAAAACTCGAAGAGCAAGACCACAAATGCGCTTATTGTGGAGGCGAAATTCCCGATATGAAATCGGCTCACGCAGACCACATAATCCCGTGGTCGAAAGGCGGCAAAACGGAATATGGAAATTTGCAGATTTTGTGCGTAAAATGCAATTGCAAGAAATCGGCAGAACAAGAAGCGGCTAACACGAGAGAATTCTCGATTAAGCAATAAAATATCGGTTGACCTATCGACCGTTAAACGGGGGAAATAAAACAGCCATAGGAGGTATAAAAATGGCTACTATTAACAAAACCACAAAACTTTACGCAGGCGACAAATTCGCCATCACCACCACCGACGGAAGAAAACTCCGTCTCGTAATTGAGGAAGATGAATTCTTGGAAGACCCGCGTTCGTGGGATAACCTCGGAACGATGCTTTGCCGTAATCGGCATTATCAGCTCGGCGATTGCAATACCAACAGAGAAACCGAAGAGCAACTCGCGGAAATTTGCCGCAAATACGGAAAGAGCGACGAGGAAATCGACGAAATGACGTTCGCCGAAGAAATCCAGTTCATTCTCGATCAGGATAACGTTTGCGGATTACCGTTATGGCTTTACGACCACAGTGGTATCTCGATGTCGACAGGAAAACAGTGCTCGTGGGATTCGAGCTTCGTCGGGCTTATCTTCGTCGAAAAAGACTTCTACCTCGCGCAGACGTGCTTGAAAGACGAAGAAGGTTGGAAAGAAAAAGCGAAGGAAACGCTCAAAGGCGAAGTCGAAACTTACAGCGATTTCCTCGAAGGGAACGTTTATCAGTGGACGCTTTACGAGCCGACTGTCGTAATCAGACAATCGATGGACGGCAAGGAATTGAGCCGCAAAATCGACGAAGAAGGCGAAATGGTCGATTCGATGAGTGGGTTTTATGACCCGACGTTGGAAGACGTGGAAGAATACTTCGACTTCGAAATCGCAGAAATCGAGCAAATCGACTAAAAACTTGGTTGCGCTATCGACCATAACATAAACGGGCAAAAAAATATTTTAGGAGGTACGTGAAAATGACGTACAGAGAACAATTAAACAAACTTGAAGAACTTGGCATTACGCCGACCAGCATCGAAATCGGAAATTCTTGCGATTGTATTTTCGATTTCGATGCAAGTAATTATTTGGATTAAGGAGGTAAAACAACCATGAAAGATTTAAGAACAAACAAAACGGAACTTTACATCATTATCGAAAACAGCTGTTGTGACGGCTGCGAAGAAATTCAAACGTTCATTTTCGATGACGAAGAAACGGCGCACGAAAAATTCGAGCAACTCGTTGCAGACGACAAAGCGTTCCTCGAAGAGGAAGAAAGAGATGACGTAATCGAAAGAAATGGGTATAGCTATCAATCCTATCCCGAAGGCGAATACGCCGAAAGTCATTACACGCTCGATTTATTCGCAACGAAACATAACGCATAAGGAGGTAATAAACATGCGTAAATTCACAAATCAGGAAATTGCGGAAATCCGCAGAAACATCAACAACGGGAAAATCTACGTTCCCGTGCAAAAGAACGGCAAGGCGTTTGGAGGAGCAATCTTCCACTCGCCTTATCCGTCGAAATTCATCAGTTGGCGGTATTACGGACAATCGGCGATTAAAGATACCAACGAACAACTCCGTTGGCTTCTCGAAACAATCTTCGACGATTGCGAGGACATAACCGAAGCGGTTTGGAACGAATATCTCATCGATTATGTTCCGTTAAAAGACGAATTGGTTTTAGACCGCGAAAGACAGCCGCATATGAAACTCGACAACATTAAAATCGAGGGACGAATCGGCACTTGGTACGAAATTGACCACTTAACGCATAACGGCGTAACCTACGTGCTTTTCGAAAGTGAAATTTGGGGAGACGAGGCTCCAGCCGTTGTAATCAAATATACAGACGACCGCACCAATAAGCGTGAAATACCAAAGGAAAACGAAGTCGGAGAAACTTTCGATGACATCGAAACGGCTCTCGAAGACGAAGAAATTCTCTAATCAAAACAGCCTTGGGACACTTTCCTGCTTGAAAGCCGAAAAAGGAATTATTATGGAAAAATATTACACTCTTATTGAAACCTGCGTTACCGCAAAAGACAAAAACACCGCCATCGAAAAGACCGAAAACGTTCTTCGTGGGGAACCGCAAGGCGTTGAATACGAAGCAAGCGTCGTTCTTAACGCAGACACGGCATACAAGGCTTATTTACAGTATCTTTCGAGATGGATCTTCGACCATTACGAAGACGAATTTAAGGGTTGTTCTCCTGCTTGTTTCGACGAATGGTTCGACAATGAATACGAAGAAGACGAAGAAGACGACGGTGAAAACGTGTCCGAAGACGAAGACATTGATTATGAAAGCGTTGCCGATTTGGTGCTCGATGAGGGTGATTATGAACGCGATGATTATCACGGAGAAATTCGGATTAACAAACAAGTGTTCGACGATTTTGTTAAACATTCTTACATCAAAATCCAATTTGTCAACGACAATGGAGATGACAACGTTTACACATACATAATGGAAAGCGAAGACGACGAATTCATTACCTGTGAATTTATTGGCTAAAAAACAAAACGGTCGGGGTCGCAAAGTCGGCTTAAAAACCAAACCCGACCGTCCTAAAAGGGAAAGGAGCAAATATGAAAACTTATTACATCAGCGTAACAGAAACGCTCAACAAAATTGTCGAAGTTCACGCAGAAGATTCGAGCGAGGCATTACAAAAAGCCGAAGACGCTTATTACAACGGCGAAATCGAACTCGATTACAACGATATGGTTGACACGGATTTCAACGACGAAACCGAAGAAACGATTAACAACTACGAACTCGGTGGAATGCCGAAATACTACGAAGTAAAATAAATTAAAAGGAGATAAAAAAATGAAAGTGAAAGAATTACAAGCGGTTTTAGCAAAAATGGAACCCGATGCGGAATTTAATAACTGCAAAGCGTTTTTCGACATCGCAAAAGAATCGGATATTCAAGATTTCGAAAATGCTTTGGAATGTCTTGGATATAAGACAGAGGAAATAAGCCGCAACAAACTTGCACAGATGAACAATGAAGTGCAAGACAGACTTGCAAACGATGATGTCTACAATCAAATTTATAACAACGTTGTTTGCAACGTCGCAGAAGAAAATAATTTGGAGGTTGAATAATATGTTAAAAGCAAAACTCAAAAACGGAACAGTAAAAGTAACCAACTACGATGACGGTATGGCGGAGGGAATCCGCCTTATCCTCACCGACAAAGATGGGAACGAGAGTGAAATCGCTCTCGACATTCTCAAAGACACGGGCGAAGCAAGGGCGATAATTTACAAAGTTGGCTCGGACGAACCCGATGCAATAATCACATTAAATTAAATGGCAAGGAGGTAAAATAGCCATGATGTTAAATAACAACCAATACGAAATAGCAATGCAAGTTCCAGATTGCTGGACGGATTTCGACGAACACCGTGAAGATTACAGAGCAATGCTCTCTTCGCAGTTCAACGAAAATCTCGCAGACAAAATGCTCAAAATCATCGACTGGAACTGGTCGGACTTCGCGGAAGAAACCGCGATTCTCATCGAGGTCGAAGGCACGAAATGCCTGACTTGGATAACCGACGAATTTACGCCGATCGAATGCGCGGAAAAGGTTTTCCCGTTCGATGAAAAGCAAATCTACCCGATGCAAAGAGCAGAAATGCAAATCTGCTTCAAGAGATATTATTAAGGAGGTAAATATGTACAGTTATTATTATAACGAAGAAACAAAAGAACTTACAATCTATGAAAACGATTGTGTTTTAGCAACAATTAGCGACGTCGAAGAAAAACAGGCAGGAAGAATGTTTGAAGAAGTCGTTTACGAACTCAGAGGAACAAATTTATAAGGAGATCAAATATGAAATACCCAATGTTTGATGAAAATGACAACGCAATCTTATACGAACACGAATTCCCGATTATTCTCAAATGCGAGAAATGCGGGAAATCCGAAAAATCTTCGGTTTACTTTTCCAATCACATTCCCAACGCAGAAGCGTCGTTTAAATACGAGTTTGGCACCAAAAAAGACCAAAAGGGTAAATACTGGTGGGAATGCGATTGTGGCGGGAGTATGTATGTAACAAAGAAATTCATAAAAAAGGAGGACTAAAAATGTTTAAATCACAGTGGGAGATGGCTCGCCCCAATGAAGCCAAATTGCAGGAAATTCTCGAAAACGGTTGCGACTGGGAACAGTTAGCGCAATCTCTTCTCTCGTGGTTAAGTGACGACGAAGTGGGCGAATTTGCTCGCTCGTATGGTTACTTCGACGAAGATGAAGATGGCGACGAGGAAGAAAACGAAGATTGATCTCTCGTCAAATCGCAATTAGACAAATCTGAATTAGGCATTCCTCGCGAAAGCGTTGAATGGGCGAAGACGTCCCTGCCGAAGTGGTAAAGCGTCTGGTGGGCAAGCGAGCCTGCGGTCTCGTACAGCAATCCGCAAATCGCAAATAAATTTTTAGGAGGAATTTCTAAATGAAATTCACAAAACAGAACATCGAAAAACTCAACAAACAGGCAATCGAAGCAAACGACGGTTTAGTCGAAAGCGTAACGAATTATATTCTCGATAAATTCGACGAATATAATGATCCGAAACAGATAGTGCTCGAAGTGCTTGAGCATGGATGCGTAAGTGGAATCGTCGGAGAACTTTGTTATTATTCCGACACAACTGCTTATTACGCGAAGAACAGAGACGCAATCAACTACCTGCTTTATGAACAGATGGAAGAATTCGGTGAACACGATTTAACGGAATTCTTCTGCGGCGCCGTAAAATGGGACCCCGAAGATCCGTTGGCTCTCGATTATTACAATCAGAACATTCTCGCTTGGTTTGGGTTTGAAACCACGATGAGAAATGTTGCTTTTCAATTCGATGAATTAGAGGAGCTCGTTTGAGCTTCTCTTTTTCAAATAAAAATTGGAGGTCTATTATGACAGCAGAAATTATGGAATTCATTGGCAAAACAGACAAAAACGGCAATACGGCGCGGCTTCGCGTCGACGTTGCAAACCGCAAGTTTTATCGCGACTTCGTGAGTTTCTACGGAGAACCGATAAAGGTTGAAAAGTCGGCAATCAGCAAAATGGTCGAAGCGTATAAATGGTTCGGCTGGGAAGAGGAAAAAATTTAAGGAGGCTTATTATGATTTTTATCAAAGCTCAATTACAACAATTTGTAAGCAAAATCGAAATCAAAGGCAGGCTCGAAACTCGCGATGGAAAATACACTATTTATTTCAATGAGTTCAAGGGCGCAGAATATGATTTTCTTATAAAAAACAAGCACGCGATTCTTGAATTTCTAAGAAGTTTAGAATGCGTGAATCGTGGGCAAACATACATGGAAGATTTAGAGTATTATGATGACGATGGGAAAATGAAGCAAGATGATGAATCTTGTTTCCACATAACGTTTCATGAAGATTATTGCCCAAACATTCCAGAAGAAAATTTTAATTAAAGGAGATTAAAATATGAACAAAATCACATTAGCACAACTCAAAGAACAGCAACAAATTTCGTCGCTCGACGAATACACCAACATGGATTTGACCCACGAAGAAGACGTCGAAAGATTTAAAGACATCTTCCCGAAATCGGTCGAAGCGATTGAAAAATTGCCGACCGACAAAATCTACGTGAACACGGCAGATTACGAGGGGTCAGATTTCGCATTTGAGCGTTATGGCTCGATACGCGCTTGGGCTTATCAGGCTCTCGAATGGGCGTATATGGACGATTACGACGAAGAGGCTGAGCCCGACGATTGGAATACTGTAAACGTTTATCGGTTATTCGACGGGTTTAAAGCGGAAAAAGTAATCGACACAATCAACGAATATTGGCAAATCGAACTTGCCGAATTGGAGGTATAAAATGCAAATCACAAATCTTGAAGAATTATTACAGGCACTCGGCGCGAAGAAGGTCTTCAAAGCCGACGACACGCTCACAAAGCAAGCAGACAAGGCTTACGACAAACTCGTAAACATTCTGGCTTTCGGCACAACACAGGGCTTCGTCGAAAAGAGGTCGGTCGATTTACTCGACGGCTGGATGGACGACGTAATCAGAAACGAAATTTAGGAGGTGAAATTTATGATAAAATGTTGTAATTGCGAAGAAATCTTCGAAACCGAAGAAGATTTAAGTACAATCGTCGAAGTACAAGAATTAGTCGAGGGCGATTGGCTCACTACCGATAGGTTTATCGCGCAAGGTGCTATACCCGAAGACACCGAAACCGTAAGATATGCGGTTTTCAAAGGTTGCCCGAATTGCATGGGCGACGAATATTTAATGGAAATCTAACGCATAAAGGAGGTAAAAAAATGCGTAAAATCAATAACAACTATTTAGGCGACTTTTACATCGAGGAACTCGAAAACCGCGAAGAGAAAAACAGAGTAAAACTCTTCGATTCGGATTACAACTATCTCGATTATCTTCCGCTCGAAAGATACGATATAGACGAGCCGACTTTTGAAGAACAATATGGTTCTTACATAGACATTCTCGAACATTTTGAAACAGTCAGAGAACTTATGGATTGGCTCGTTTGCGATTGCGATTTTATCGGGAGCAAATCAGACGCGATAAAATACGTTTTAACGGAATGGAATTTGCCCGATGACGAATGCGACCCTCTCGACAGCGAATGGGTGAACAGAATTGGCGATATTTACATCGTTATTTCGGAAAATTAAATAAAAACGTCGGGACACTCTCACGCGCAAAGAGCCGAAAAAGGATTTTTATGAAAAGACCAATTAACAACCCCATTCAACAATTCGAAGTTTGCGAAGTTTGCCCCGAATGCGGAGCAGAAAACGTTATAACGTGGGACGTCGAGACAGAGGGTTACGTCGCTTATTGTCCTCGCTGCGGCTCAAAAATGATGCTTTGCGACGAATGCTTGCACGCTGATGACGCGAAAGTATGCGATTGGTGCACTTGCAGAGGTTGCTATCGCGAACGTCAAAACAAAAAGAATTAAAAACAATAAAAACCGACCCGCGACGGTATATTCGCAGGAAAGGAGTTTATATGAAAATCAATTATGAAAAACTTAATAAAGCAACAAATGGCGGTTATTTCCGTCCCAGTGCAGTTTTAATGAGCGCAAGAAAATATATCGAGTTTCTTTATACCCATAACAAAAATTATACAAAATCTCAATGGGAAACCATTTTAGACTTAAAAGAAATTATCGATAATATTGAAGAGTAAGAACCAAATCGAAAAGATAAAAAAAAATAAAAACCGAGCGGTGGCGGTTATTCCACCGCAAAGGAGTATTTATGGAAAACTTTAAATCAGGGCTTGAAATGTTTGTAGAAGAGGATGTAAGATACCGCGCTAATTTCCTCAAGAACTGCAAAGGCTACCTGTCCGAAGCAGATGATGACGATTTGTCGGAATGGCGTTTTGCCGCAGTGCTTGAATACTATGAAGATGACAAAATCCCGACGAAAGAAGAGCTCGAATACCTCGACAAACTCGAACTTAACTTTACGGAATTCGCGGCTCATTACGAGGTCGTTACACTCGACAAACCCGACGGAGAAATCTGCACGATTGACAGCACGTGCGACCTCGAAGAAGCGTTGAAATGGTATAACGAAGAAATCAACGGGTTCGTTTATATCCAACACGTCGATCACAACTCGATGCTTATCGAAGTTTTGAAATGCAATTTTTAATTGGAGGTAATTTAAAATGAAAAAATTCGATTTTAACAAAGATTTTAATATTTACGAAGAAAAGTATGATTATGTCTTTGTAGAAGCATTTTCTATTATCAGTACAGAAGAATCGGGGTTATATTATGAAGATTTATTCATAATCACACGAACCTGTTATGAAATGTGGCGTGATCAATCATGGCGCCTCTTCAAAGATAACGAAGAATTTTCATGGATGGGACGTGAAGATAACGAAGGCTTAGGATGTTTTGATGGATTCCGAACTTATACCAAAAGGACAGCACAAAACTGGATTGAACTTTTCAAACAAAGTAACTTTTATTATTAATTTTGGAGGTAAAAATTATGAAACTTTTAACTAAATCTGGAACTTACACGCCCTATGAACCCGATTGCGAATCTCTCGCTTATCTCGAAGTTTATCGTTTATCCGAAGACGAAATGCGCGAAATCGAAGAACAGTTTATGCCGCCCGCCGCGATTATGGAATTTCTCGGTTTCGAGAATCCGCATCACTTGGTCGAACCTGGCGCTTGGTACACAGAACGTAGTTTTGTTGCGTATAACGATATAACGTGCCTGCTCGTAATCGAAGTCAGAGAATCACTAAATATTTAAAAGGAGAAAAATCATGAAAGAATTTAAAGCAAATCTCAAAATCTTAAAAGTTGAAAAGTTAAACAACAGCATTTACGGCAATCCTTGCCGTCGCCTCATAACAGAAACAGAAGACGGCAAAATTCTCATCGGTAAAACCGCAACAAACGCAGCTCTCGGTTGGGAAGTTTCGTGGACTTGGGAAGGCGATTGGAAAGTTCTCGCTTATCATTTCACGAAGAACGGAAACTGCATTTTCGACAGATTAACAACCTTGGAGGTAAAATAAAATGACAAAGTTGACAGAACTCGAAAAAGAAAAAGTAATTGCTTGCGTGTGTTATCAAGTAAAGAAGTTCGAATGCGAACGTTACAAACTCGAACTCGCTTACGACAAACTCGGACACTACGACGAGGAATACGACAAGGCACTTGAACACGCAAAAGAAATGAACGAATTTTATTCGAATTTGATGAGAAAATTAAAGGAGGTTCTTTAATATGAACTACGAAAAAATAACAAAAACTCAGGCTCGCAAAATGCACGCAGAAGGTAAAGCGGTTTACGCAACCGCAAGCAAAGTCAACCCGTACTCGAAGTGGATTTCTCCGTATGAAATTCCGAAAGGAATGGATTTCGAGAAATTCTGCAACGAATATTACTTCTACAACTGCAACGCAGAAACGGGTAAAAGAATTACATTCTACAAAGAAGAAAGTCGGTTCGAGCCGAGGCAAAGAACCGCGCTGGACGGAAAGGTTTGGTGGGTGGTTTACGACCGCTTAAATCAGGAATACAGCTCGATAGTTTGCTTCGGGAAGTATAAAACGAAAAAGGATTGTCAATCGGCAATCGACAGTTACAAGGAGGTGTAATATGACACTCGGCGAACTCAACAGAATTTTGGACGATTGGTGCGATGTAAAGGTCGTGCTGAACAATGGAGATGGAGACGAACTCGATCTCACAACAAAAAGCAAGGTTGATTACTTCAACGAACACGAATTCGACGAAGTTACGTTCATCACGCAAAGAGATGGGCACATCGTGGTATTTATAGAAAGGAGGTGATGCGATGGTTTATGCACTGATAGTATTTATGTTGGTTATAGGCTTTGCAACAATCGAAATTAACAAAAGGAGGTGATGTTATGGCATTAGCATTTTTTATGATTTTTGTATTCATTTACAATGTCATCTGTGCCGTCAAGGATAACTAACGGCTGGGAATAAATAAAAAGGAGGTGATGTCATGGCGCTTTTATTGCTTATTATAGTGCAATTTGTAATCTTCTGCGTTAATATCAGAACCCATTAACATAAACCCGTAACAACACGGCGGCCTTTCATCCGCACCGCCTTAAAAACGCGGATGTTCCAGCAGCTGCAACGGGTTTCTCGAAGTAACCGTTGAATAATCGAAAGTGGACTGCCATCTGCCACTATAAATAAAGACCCAGCAGCCCTTACTATGCGGGACTATTTTTCCCAGGGCGCATTTTCTTTTCTCTGCCACCCCCTTTTTCTTCCTAACGCGCCGCCCATTTTTTTCGCTCACGCTCAAATTGCATGTAAGCGCCCCATTTTCAGATCACCATGGACGCCCTATTTTTCCCAGACGACTGCCCTGCGTCTATAAAAAAAGAACGGCAGCCCGAACTATACGGACCGCCGCCCCTCTTAGGAGTATATATATGCAAATGACTTTGCGAGTGAGCCAATTAAAAGACTTCGAGACGGGCGAGTATTCACCACAACCTCGAATTGTCTGTGATTACACCAAGTTTTGACGTGATAAAAAGATTAAAATCGATTTTACCCGCATTTGTTAGCGTTGAATTTCTTCATTCTTTCTCTTGCAGCCATTTTTTCCTCTTCCGACATCTCTCTGACGGGTTGTTTTTTGGCTTTTAACGACAAGCAGTTTTTAACCGAGCAGGTAAAGAAATACCCATTGGGAGTTCCGTCGGAGTTTCGACTAGTCTTTTCAAGTTTCCAAGCCGTGTTTTGGGCATTGATGAGTTTGTTGAGTTTCGTGATCATAAGGTTGTCGCAAGTATAAAGTCTGAATCCGTCCTCATTGCGAAGAAGGGTTATAGTGGTTTCCTGTTCGTCTCCAGCGACGTTGACAATCGTTTCAAGTTTCATAGAGTACCTCCTGTATCTATAGCCATTATACCATAACCGCCGCCGAATGTCAAGTGTTTTTAAGGGGCTGGAGAAATTTTCTTTTTGGGGCGGCGGGACTTTTTTACGCTTCGCTTATCTTCTATCCCTTGGACGCGCATTATGCGCATGCGTGCGTGATGTGCGCTCACGCGTAATAAGGATAGTTATTATATAAGAATTCTAATATACTCATATTAAGTTTACTGGTAATATATACTCTTCACTTGTAATAAGCTAAGTATAAGTAATAAATAAAAGAATAATATTAAACCTAAACTATGAACGAAGTGAATAGTTTAAGAGGATATATTCTGAAAGAATATATCCGATATAAGAGTATATACTCGTATAGAGTAAGAATAAAGTACGGAGTATATACTCGTACAATAATAGGGGTGTCTTCCCTCCAATCTCTCCGTTCCAAGCCAACGGGTAGCGGAGTTGTTCTTCGGGGGAGCGGAGTCTAAACTCGGACGCTGAATACTCCCTTGGGGTTTCCCTCTGGTACAGGCTATCGCGGACGCGGAGACAACCATCGCCAACGTTCGATCTTTGCCCGCCGCCTGGCTCGCTTGCTTAAAGCCAATCGCTGGACGTGGGAATGAAAAGCCTAAACGCGAAATCTAGACAAAAAGAAACCCCAATCTTTCGATCAGGGTTTCGCGGCGGCGGTAAGGAGGTTCTCGCAAAAATGGACGATTATTTCTCATTTGTTTTGCTTAATTCTTTTTGCTTACATAGTGAGGTGATGCCAAAGACTGATTTCCCGCCGCCTGGTGTGAGCCTTGTTCCGTCGCCAATGGGATGTTGCGTTAAAGGCGGCGGATATTTAATTGTAACCCTTTGAGGGCTGGTACAAGCTTGAGCGGCAACAACTTTGCACACGATATCCAACACCGCTCTTTCAGCTTGCAAGTACATTATACCACTTTGTAATGGCTTTGTCAAGCGTTTACAACCGCTTTTTGAAAAATAATTTTGATTATTTCAGATTATTCGGGAACGCGATTCTTTCGGCGCCGTAATTCACGAGCCAATGGGGCAGCTTCTTGCCGTAGACCTCTTCGTATTTTTGGAAGTAAAGAGCGGGCTTTCCCAAGACCGTGCTCGGAGAGATTTCGAGTGCGTCGGCAACCCATTGAATGCCTTCTGCGTAGGTCGAGAATGGTCTGTCCTGGACGAAGAGCGGGCAAGCCGTAACCACGTAGGAGCGACCCAAACTCACCTTTTCGCCCGTTTGGAGGTAATGGAAAAATTCTCTCCCTGGGGCGGCGGTCCAACCCTCAATCGGCTCACCTTTTTCGGCCCAAGGGCACGGGTAAGAATCGGGGTTCGTGCAGCGCTTGCAGTTCCAACAAAGTGTGTCGGCGTAAAGGTCATATTCCTTACGACCATTGCTCTTGGTACGTTTGATTGCGACTTGTTCTTGGTTTGTTTTTTGTCCCATATTTTCTTCCATTTTCGTTCCCATTTTTATTTCCTTCCCGCCGCCTGTTTTATCTTTCGAGCGGCGATACTTTTGCCCTGTTCGCTGATGTTTTTCTTCGTTTTGTAGGGCTGCCTTTCCCATACCCAAAGCGGAAGTTTATCCCCCGTCTGGTCTTCGTAACGAGCCATCATTTTCTCGTAATTCCGTCGTATGTATGCTACGCAAAATCCGAGCTTTTCGGCGACGTATTTTATCACCTCGGCGTAGTCCGTAAAGGGCTTATCTTTGACGAAAAGCGGGCATTCAACGATGTCATAACTCCTGATTTCAAGGCCGCGATCTTTCCATCTCGTCGGGGTCGCGTTCCACCCTTCGATGGGTTCTCCCCTGTCTGCCCACGGGCATTTATGATCTGCCGTGTTGCAGGCACGTTTGCAGTTCCAACAAAGCTGCTGACTGCCTATTCCGCCGCCTGTTCTCTTTTCGATTTCATCTATTTCAACCGTTTTTTTCGGTTTTCTTTTTGTTGCTTTTGCCACTTTATTTGCCATGTATAAGAATTCTTTTGGGCGGCGGTCATCTCTTCAGAACCAAATCCTGAAGCCAATCGGGCGCCCTCCAATCCTCCATTTCTTGTTTGTTTTTGAACTCGATTTCAATACGCGCTCTGTCGCCTTTCTCGTTCGGGTAGGTGTCGAGTGTGTAAATCGAAAGCGTGTTAAGCGGTGTTCTGAAGTACGTCCGAATTTTTACGACTTCTTCTTTACCCGCCGCCGCGTAGATCTTCTTCAACTTCTCGTATTCTTCGGGCGTGATTTCGGCGTTGAGTTCCATATTATCCTGTACCGCCGCCTGCTCGTCGCTCTTTGAGTATTTGGTCGTGAACTCGCATTTGCCTACCCATGAAATGATTGCGTCGGGGTATGCGATTTCGGTCCTGCGTATTCGCGTGCGGAATTTATAATCGCTGACTTCGCCCTCTTCGAGCCACGTCTGGTGAATTATATTTTGTTGGAGAATTATCATGTTCTCTCGGGTTATAGCTTTAATTGCCTGGGCGGCGGATACTTCGAAGCCAAGTTCGAGTTCGCGATCGTATGTTTTCATTTGGTCTCCTTACCGCGTCGATTTCGATACGGTTACTTTCTATGGTTCTATTATATCACTTTTTAACGGGTTTGTCAAGCGTCTGAAGAGGTATCATTCAAATTATATTTATCTATTAGCGCTTTTGCTTTTTCAAGTTTATTCTCGATTGGAATTTGTTTTTGATTTTCTGGGTCTATTTTATCGTCGTACATCCCAATCATCCACCTTTTTAACAAATTACGCATTCTTAATGATGGAATATAAATTCGAATGTGTTCACCCTTTCTTATACCGCTTCTGAACATAAATTGAAGGAATTCTGATAATGCCCATTTATCTTCTTCAATTCTTACACCTTTACTTTCGAAGAAATTTTTAAGAATGGGGTTGAAAAAGATGTTACACATATACGCTACTGCTGTTCTATCGGAATAAGCGTTGGTCGCTCTGGCATTGCACGAAAGAAATGATTTTGCATAACCTTTTCCTTGAAGTTGTTTCTTGTAGTCTTTGAACACCGTCCAAAGGTTTTTATTCGAAGGAGTTTTAGATTTGTTTCGGAAGAAATTATAAAGATTATTCTTAATTCCTTCAGCGTAACTTTTTATATTTTTTTCATACCATGAAACCGATAACGAAAAGGGTTCTTTGCCCGAAGCATTTAGTGTCTCACTATCTTCGATTGTTATTAGTTTAACGAATTTGCTGTTATCAGATTCTACTAGATTATCAACAAAATGATAATTTTTAACCTTGTCACCCTCAACGCCGATATATTTGAATTTTGCTCCGTAAAAGTCATAATAATATCTCTGTACTTGGGCGTCAAACATATAAGTGAGAACATAAACTTTACTAAAAGCTTTGAAGCAATCTACTGGGAAGAGATACAACAATGCCGTGTTATTATGGTAAAATACCGCATTTAATTCGCACAATCTACGATAATTCCATAATTCACCCGTGTACTCTTTGTCTGTCCACTTTAGAAGACCGTTGTCTTGTAATTCTGTTTTACCAAGCACTATCTGCAGATCGCTCTTGCTTATATCGAGCATTTCTACAACTTCGGCAACTTCGTCCATTACGAGAATATAATTCATTGCCCTTACGAGTTTGATAATTTCTGTGTCAAAATTTTTAAACAATGCGTGTGTCGATACTATATTAACACCCTTTTCAAGAAGATATTTGATACCATTTGTTTTCGTTCCATAAATTTCTGGTTGTTTAAAATGTTTATTGGGACAACTTTCAATTATACGATTCACTTCATCAAGATAAGGGGTAATATAAAGAAATCTTTGTTCCTCGTCGGAACTATTAATCATGTTAATTGCTGCCGATGTTTTGCCACTGCCACATATCGCATCCACAATGTTAATTTCTACATTTTCTTGGTAACTTTCTTCGTCTAAATTGATACAATCTTGGTAACTAAATTCGCTTAATTCAAACATGATTTTACTCCTTAAAATAACTGTTTTAGCACTTTCGTAATATTAAAAAGTGCTAACTCGCTTCAAAATCTTCGATAAAATGGGCGATTTTGAGCCCAACCCTTAAAGAATTAAGTAAGGGGTAGATATATGGAACTCGTAGGCGGCGGACAATCAACCGCCCACTCCTCCACTATCTGCTTTTATTATATCATAATATTTTTCTTTTGTCAAGTATTTTATACGACTTTTTTGGAATTATTTTTATTTTTTATTTATTTTCCTTTCGCCCAATTACTCCACATATCCGAGATGTTCTCTTCTCTCTTCTTTTCCGTCGCAGGCTTGCTCGGCTTAACTGTCTTGGGCTTCGCAGGCGCAGCGCTCTTCGGCTTGACGGCTTTCTTAGCCGCCGCCTTCGCTTTCTTCTTCTCGGCTGCTTTGCGCTTACGCTCCGCCGCCTCTGCGTCTTTGCGAGCTTGAATTTCGGCTTTGCGTTCAGCGATTGCCGCTTCTTGCTTCTCGCGCCACTTCGCCTTCGTCTCGGTGTAATCCCGTATATACTTTCCGTCTTCTTGGTACACTATGTCGTATAGCCATTGGGGTAGGCTGTAATCGGCATTTATTGCTTTCGAGTACATCTCTATCGAGAGCGTGTTCTCTCGCGTCGTTAAACGGTATTCACGTCCGCTTTCGTTGTCGATAAACCATATCTCTCTGCGTTGATATGGTTCGTATAAGCTGTGCTCTTTGAGATCTGTGTACTGGGCGGCGGTTATCTCGCTTTCAAGCATTGTAACGTAAACTGGTGGCTTGCCGTATCGCTCGCTGAATTCCGTCGTTTGGCGATAGATTACTTCGCCTGTTATTTGGTTGATTTCTTCGTAAACACTTATTTTCGTCGCTTTCGCCATTATCGTCCGATTGTCTCGTTGCAAATACGCAAATCCCATCATCGAGTTGAGTGAGATGATTAGGGTTTGAGTCGTGATTTTGTCTGATTTTATCGTTGATTTTTGGGGAAGTTGAGTTATTATTGAGTTGTGAATTGATTGTGGGGAGGTTATGCTCCCAAGTCCTTGTCTGTACATTTTTCCTCTTTTTGGGTTAAAAGAAAAAGAGAATGATAACCCACATTCATCCCTTTTCTTCCACTTTTAACCACTTCTCTCCTTCTTTTTTCTCCCATATCATATTTCCGCTATATTATATATTATATATCTTATACTCACATCACTCCGATATCAAAATGGCATCACTTTTCCGCTTTCCGATAACCCGCCTCATAGAGAACTGCTGCAAAATCCAAAATAATATTCGCGCAACCCGCTTTATCTAATATTTTGCCACCCTCGGAAAATACCTGAATTTCTGTTTCCGAAAACTCACCAAGCCTTTTTAAGCCGTAACTTATGACGATTTCCGCCATCTCTTTAATTTGCTCTTCTTTATTCATCTTGCCTTAACCTCGTCTATGGTCCTACTCCAATCAATCGAGACTGGAATTTCTTGACTTGTTGAGTGAACGTTCGGCACCGCCTTTTTGAGCCTTTCCAAGACCTCTTGTTCACTCAGCGTGTCTTTTTTCACTTCGCAGAAAAAGAACGCCTGAATTTTATCGTCGATTGCAACTGGGAAACAACCAATTCTTATGCCGTTTTCCAAACACCAATCGCACATGTCTTTCCATTCGGCAGAACGATTGATTTTAGTGAACTCTCCCGCGTTGACGAATTCGGTATAAAAATTATAAATCATCCCTTCTTCCCCGCGTATTCTTCCCACAACGCAACTCCTCTTTCCGAGCAAATCATTTCGAGCATATCACTTTGTCTCGACAACCATCTTTCATACTTCTCTCTTTCGAGTATGTCTGCGATATCATAGCCACGCTCATACATCTCTTCGGCTTGGCTACCGAGCGTATCGAACACCGCGTCGTAATACTCTTTTTTGAGCTCCTCGTCGGTCAGGGTATCCGTCCACTTTTTCAGTTTCGCGAGTTCCCTCTTATTCATTTCCAACCTCAAAAATTAGCTTCTGTTTTTGTAAATCATACAAAATCACATGGGTATATTTCTCGTCTTTTATGAGGTCTCTTTTAACTTTATTCGGATTCTTTATTTGTTCATAATCCCAAAAAGTTATCCAGCCCTCTTCTCCGATTTGTTTATATAACAGATATTCCGCTTGCCGACTCCAAACTATGGCTTGTAAGTCATCGCCTATTATGCTGAATACCTCGTCATTCAATGGTCCCGCTTTTGCGAAATCTTCAATCGCCTTTAATGGGTTGTTGTAAAAAACATTCCCAGAAACGGTTGAGTCATTTACCCGAATTACTCTATAAATCATTTCTGACCTCCTCAAATCTCTCCATTTAAGAATTTCGTAACGCCGTCCTTTAACTCCGAAAGAAACCTTGTACTGAACACAGTCGTATAAGAGCAGCTATCAACCGTCGCAATCGAATAACTCAAACTTCTGTAATTTTCCTTATTCGCATTCTTATAACACGGAAGTGCTATCCTGAACTCTTTGCCATTCCTGACGTAATTAAGCCACAGTTCCCAGCAATACCCATATAAGGTTACACCTTTCAACTTCACGTCTTTCGGTACTTCTCCGTCAAACAAGTAATTCTTTTCGATGAATTTGAGCCTCGCCTTGCTGTCTTTTCCGTCGGGTTTAAACTTGCCTTTATCGTTGTCGAAGTCAAGCCATATTTTGTGCAAATCAGTCATCTGAACGTGATCAGGAATCCCGCGAATAATCTCAATAGACGCGTCGGCAATCAACTCGGCTTCATATTGCAAGTCGGCTATTTGCGCGGTTTTAGCCCGAAGCAGTCTCTCATTCCTGTCGAGTTTGGTCTGTATATCTTTCTCGTAATTAATCGTGTAATCCATATAATCACCTCTTTGATTGTGAGTTTATTTCCAACTCTCATCAATTCTTTCTTTCGCTATCTTATAATACTTCTCATCTATTTCTATGCCTATAAACTTTCTTTTGGTATTTTTACAGGCGACCCCAGTGCTACCAGAACCCATACAATTATCCAAGATTATTTCCCCTTCTTTTGTATAAGTCTTTATTAAATATTCAAGAAGAGCCACTGGTTTCTGCGTCGGATGAACCGCGTTTTTATCTCTGGCAAATTTCAGAATATCGGTAGGATAATTTGTATAGTGTTATATGTATTCAGAATTGGAGTTGAGCTTGTTATTACCGCCGTACCCTTTGTTAATTCGCCATGTCGAGTTTGGATTATTGTGTTTTACCTGCTCCACTTCGACAAGCCCCTGCGGATAATATCTTATTGGCAGTTTACTTCTACTCCCTATTGTTCCGTTGCTAAAGATTACTATATCTTCAAATTGTGATAAGGGTTTATAATTACAATTTAAGAAACCTGTCGGGCTTTCCTTCTGCCATATCATTTTATAACGAAACATATTTACGTTACTCTGAATAAGCTTACTCGTAAACGGCTCATTTCCAAACAGACAGATTATTCCATCAGATTTAAGAACTCTCTTGTATTGTTCCCAAAGTCGTGTTAAATCTATTTCCTTATCCCATTTATGCGCCGTTTTCCCACAACTGTATGGAAGATCGCATAAAATAAGGTCGACGCTTTCTTTGGGAATGTTCTCCATTGCTTCTAGGCAATCTGCGCAATAAAACTGGAAAGAAATATTTTCCTTGTGAACAACCATCTCTTCCATTTTTTATCTCCTTATGTTTTTAATGTTTTTATTATACACTAAAATTTGGCATTTGTCAAGCGTTTTTTAGTCGTCCTGGACTTTCCCGTCGACCATTTTATACCCGAAAAATCCTCTCGGGCAGTCATACCGAACTTTCGCGACCTCGCCATCGACAACGATGACAATGCGCTTAATTTCCGCGTTAAACAGATTTCTGAAAAAAGTAAATAACTTCTCGTCGTCGTAATCGACTATCTCGTCTGCGTGAGGAATTTGTTCCTTATACATATATCTGTTGATTAAGCCCCAATCCACGTCGTTTCTTAAAAGCACCGCACTGGAACGGAAGCCGCTATCGTAATCTGAGAAAATAACCGTATTCATTTGTTTCGATGCTCCGTGCGTTTGTTGATGTTGTAGTTCTTCGTGTTACGGCTGGTAGCTTGGATTTCCATGACTTTAACCATCGTTTCAATCGCCCGTTGACAATCATAAAGCGTCCATCCAGCGCACACGAATCGTCCATTTTGGTTTTTTGAAGCTGTACAAAATTCACATTTGTTCATTTTTTATTCTCCTTGTCGTCTTTGTTGTCGTTTTTTGTCCATTTGCGGAAAAGTATCATCCCAACGATATAAATAATGGAAACCGCTGTCGCTACCGTGAGACAAATTATTTCTGGTGCGCCCATTATTTTGCCCACTTATTACTGAAATCCGCAAAAAATTCATCAACTTCGGCATCGGTAATCTCTTCGCGCAAATCATTTTTGCGAAGTTCTTCCACGTTCCCGAATAAATCGTTAAGTCTTGTGAGCGCCATCCTGTACGTCAAATCTACGTCTCGCTTGTTTATCCCGAGTATCTCGTAATCAAGTGTTATAAGCGTTGCATTACTGCGAAGCGCAAATCTCGAAATCGCTGGTTTAATTGAAACGTATTTTTTCTCGCACCATTTTTCGAGTTTGATAAATTCTTTTTCGTTTGTTGCCACAAAACTATCCAGATTAACTATCCCTTTCTCTACCTGAAGAGTTCCGCTTGCTATTACCATTCTGATAAATCCCTCCGATATTTGGTTATCACCATTATACCACTCTGTAATGTATTTGTCAAGCATTTTATGTCGTTATTAAAAATTATTTTTCAGGGTTTTGCTCTTGCGTTTCAACACGTTCTTTTGAGTTTTCAATACATTGATTCGCATAATAAATTTCTTGAGAGACTATATGATGCGTAATAAGCTCGACAACCCATTTCATTATAATGACGCCTATCGTGCTTCCAACCACAACTGAAATACTCGTTAAATAATTAGCGGGAGTTTGCGCTAATACCCTGAATGCAAATGCAACTATGTAAAATACTATTATCGCTAAAACGCCCAAACAACCGAATGCGCCCATTGCGGTGTTAAGGTTTTGCGATAACTTCTCCGCGTTGGAAATTCTTTCACCCCATATTTTAGAGTCGTTTGTGTTGAGTGTAAATTCTTTCACTGCGTTTATTTCTTCGCTGGAAATTAATTCTAATCCGTTTTTATTCATATCATACCTCGAATGTTAAAAATCTGCTCATCGCTTCTCGCGCTTCGCTTACTGTCGTTTCGTCATCAAACTCGATTTCAAGCACGAGGGGTTTGCTCAAATCCAAACTAAAAACGCCCATTATTGACTTAGCGTCGACCGCATATTTCCCGCTGTGTAAAATCGTGTCTTGCTTAACCGATTGCGCCATTGTAACAAATTCTTTTACTTTTGCCATATCGTTCAAAAATATATCTAATTTCATTTCGTTACCTCCTTTACCATGAAATCGTAAACCCGTACTGACCACAACTAATGGTGAAATTCGCTTCTTTGAATCGTTTCTCAACCAACGGATAAATACCTGCCCAAAGAAGCCCGACGTCGTTGAAAATTATTTCTTTAAACGTAAAATATTTTCCAATGCTGTCCATTCGAATCACGAGCTCTCTGCAACCTATGGTAGCGCGTTTCTCGATGTCTTTTGCTATCGCTTCTACCACACGATTCGCCCTGTCTTTAACTTCCTGTCGTTCCGTGATTATCTTCGCCTTTGCTGCCGTTATCATCTTTTTTGTCCTCCTGTTTATTTTCTTCTTCTGTTTTATTTTTTAATTCATAATCGATCATTTCTCTGAATTCTATC
>ERZ1034878.283-NODE-283-length-27584-cov-9.963602_pt1 | contig 27584 bp, 32 predicted proteins | sample MGYA00520593_ERZ1034878 | MGnify/ENA primary metagenome ERZ1034878 (study PRJEB33766, sample SAMN09781724) | gut metagenome | biome: gut microbiome | host: Homo sapiens | place: Madagascar | study: EMG produced TPA metagenomics assembly of the PRJNA485056 data set...
GCGCCGTGGATGGCATCGACCCGAAAACGGGCAAGCCACGCGTTGACCACGAAACCGGAAAATCAATGGCCGAGAGTGTGGAGCGCGCCATCGGCTGGGCGCGCCTTCATCGGGTCCGCCAGTTCCAGTTCTTTGGCATCCCCTCCCGTCAGGTGTGGCGTGAACTGCGCCGCCTTGCCAGCCAGATGGCACGCAACCCGGAAGGCCCGCAACGACTGAAAGATGACGCAATGGATGCGGTACTCGCTGCCGCCGATGCCGGGTGTTTTGCCACCTACATTGAAAAACAGGGCGGCGTACTTGTTCCACGCAAAGACTACCTGATTCGCACCGCCTACGACCTCGCCGATGAACTGAACGATTATGGCGAGCAGAGCATACAGATTTACGGGATCTGGTCGCCACTCATCGGGGAATCCTCCCGTGTGTGCACGCACCCGGATAACTGGAAGCTGGTAAGACGTAAACCGGAACAGGAAGACAGCGTCCGCGAAAATGGTTTTGACCTTCAGGGCGGCCCTGCCGCCCCTTGGACTCGTGGCAATAACTGTCCCCGTGTACAGGAAACGGACAACAACGGGACAGAACAGCCGGAAGAACGGCCAGCACCGTGGCCGCAGCTCCCTGACGGCGTTGAAGTGAACGAATGGATGCGCTCACTGAAACGGCACGAACGCCGGGCGCTGATGCGTTCGCTTCGTGCCAAACAGGCAAAAAACAGCAGTGATGAAATGCAGAGCTGGACACAGAGCCGCAAACAGCAGCGGCCTTTACCTGATAACCACGAATTACTCGCTAAAGAATGGCGGGAATCTGCCGAATCTCTCGGCCTGCATATCGGTGAACAGCAGATGCAGCACCTGTTACGGGGCGGCAGCCTGTACGTTGACGGCAGCATCATTGCACCGCAGGGATTTGAAATTGTACGCAAACCGGATACCCGCCCGGACAGCCGAATCACGCAGCTCTGGCAGCGCCTGAGCCGTAATCACGGCGTAAGCAGCACGGAGATCCGCCATAACCCGGTCGCCAGCTATCTGGCACAGCTCGGGGCATCAGACCCCGAAGCCGCCGCACGCCTGGCATCCACACTTCAGCAGGACCAGAACACCATGAAAACCCCCGTTACCGTGCTTTCTGACATGCTGCGCGCCATTCGTGACGCAGAGCACGCACAGAGAATCAGTGAAACCACTGAACGCGCCCGCCGCAAAGCAGACCTGCTGCGGGGTAGCCTGACCAGTGGAAACAAAAAACAGACAGAAACGGGATTCACAAATCCCGTAAATGAGCAAAAAACGCGCCATAAAACATGAAGTGCGCACAAAACAGGCAAAAACGGGATTTCAGAATCCCGTAAACGATTAATTAATCAACATAAGGAAAAGTGACATGAAAATTTGTATTGACGACGGCTCCACCAACATCAAGCTGGCATGGACTGAGAACGGCGAACGCCACAACGCCATCAGCCCGAACAGCTTCAAGTCGGAATGGTCTGCGCCGTTCAGTGGCTCGCAGCCCGCGAACTACATGCTTGATGGCGTACGCTATGGTTTTGATCCGGTCAGCGATCGCTTTGTCCAGACGACCGACACGCAATACCAGTACAGCGATGTGAATGTCATTGCCATTCATCACGCGCTGGTCAAATCAGGCATCACGCCACAGGAGGTGGATGTGGTTGTCACCCTGCCACTGAGCGAGTATTTCGACACAAACGCACAACCGGACATGGCCAACATCAACCGCAAAAAAGCGAACGTTATGCGCCCGGTGGAGTACCAGAACGGTGAGGCATTCACTATCCGTAACGTACGGGTTATGCCTGAATCCATTCCGGCTGGATTTAAGGCACTGGCTGACATGAGTCCGTTTGAATCCCTGCTGATTGTTGATTTAGGCGGAACCACGCTGGATGTGGCAAAGGTTCAGGGGCAACTGGCAGGTATCAGCCAGGTGTTTTGCGATCCACACGTAGGCGTTTCTCTGATGGCCGATGCCGTACTGTCGGTGATGGCCACTAACGGTATGCGCACCAGTCACCACATCGCCAATACCATTATCGAACGTCGCCATAATGAAGCCTGGCTGCGCCAGCACATCCACAATGACGCGCATTACGCCAGCCTGATGGCGGTTATTCGTGAAAAGGAAGAAACACTGAAACAACGCGTGATCCGCGCGCTGGCGGTTTTTTCGGGTTACGGGCGGGTGATGGTTGTCGGTGGAGGGGCGGAGATTGTGGCACCCGCTATCCGCGAAGCCTGCGGAGTTAATGCGACTTTCATCGCGGACGGGGTGCCACAGTTTGCTCTGGTTAATGGGCTGTACGCAATGGACAAGGAGTAAACCAATGACGACACCAACCAGACGGATAAGTTTCTATCTGAAGCCTGCGACCATCAAGAGTGAACAGGAGGCGTGCAATTACCTCGACAGCCTACCAGCCTCCGAACGCAGCCGCGCGCAACGCGCGGCTTTTCTGGCCGGACTGGCTCTTATAAAACGCACCCCCGCGTTGGCGTATTCGCTGGCAGAATGGTCAGAAGACGAAATACGGATGCCATCGCTACCAGCACAGCCTGAAAAACCGGCGCAACCAGCAGCAGACAGCGCCCCCCATATGCAGCAGGTGAAAAAGAATATTCAGGCGTTTTTCCCGGAGTGAAAACAGGAGTAACTATGTCCACCATTACCAAAGAATGGTTACAGCGTAAAATCACAGAGTTTAAATCGTGGCGCGAAGACATCCCGTTCGGTCTTGATGAAGACGATCACAATATGTTAATCGCACTGGAAATCGCACTTGCATCACTGGAAGCAGAGCCAGTGGCATGGATGCACGCAAATAATCCTATTGGAATACCAGCGATAACAAGAAGTAAAGATGTTGCAGACAGCTGGCGCTCTAAGGGATGGAATGTATTGCCTCTTTATTCACTGACCCGCTCCATCAATTTATGCCATTAATGGAAGTAATCATGATGAAAGATAATTCCGGAAGCCAGCGTGCATCAGTTGCAGTTATGGTAATGATTAAATTTGTGGAACAGTACACCGGAAAGCCAATCTCACTCCGGCAATTAAGCAAAGAAACCGTTTCACTGTCATATCTGGAGCAAATATTCAGATATTTACGGGAAAGTAGCCTGGTAAAAGCCACACGCGGCCCGGGTGGTGGATATATCCCAACAAAAGAAAATTACAGTGTTGGTGATATTGTCCGGGCAATGAAATGTTCTGGATTATATACACAGCACGTTATTCTGGCTGCACTGGATAATATTTCTTTAACCAGCCTGCAAGAAGACACAAATTATCAGTTGTCTGCCATTGAATAAGAAAACCCGGAACGGGTGCGCAAATTCTTTGTGCGCCCGTTCCGGGTTGGACAAGCGAAGCGCGTCAGCTATCCGGCCTGCAACAACTCCAGCGCCATCTGTTTTTCTTCCGGGCGCATCCGTTCAATCAACAGCTTTAACACACCGTGATCCAGCCCGCTGGGCACCAGTGTGTGCGAGTAGGTCAGATTCATCACCCAGGTATGTCCGCACTCGAGACGGGTGCAACGGTAATACACATCAGCAAACTGATCGGTTTTCCAGGCTGTTTTCTCAATCACTGCATGTGCACCGCAGCAATGACATCGCGCTTTCTGTCTGCGCATTTTCCACCTCCCGGAACAGCGTTTTACTGCCGCCGATTTTACCCGCTCTTTCCCCATACCGCACATCACTCCATGGGTTCATCAAAATCAAGAATAAATTTCACCTCCCCCAGTCGCCTGATATCCGGGTCACTGTTGATCCCCTCCATAATCAGACGGCGCATCGGAATAACCTCATCCCTGTAATATGCCTCGCGGGATTTAAGCGGGTCGCCAAGCCCGGCCGTATTTGCGGGAATGATGCCGGCAAGTCCGGGTGGAAAACGGTGCGCCACGAGCTGATCCTGAGCACTGATGGTTTTTATATTCAGGAACTCATCTTTTGTACCTGAATCCCCGATAGGGATCACCTTAACGCCTTCTTTGTCTCCGCCAGGTATATTGATAAACATGGATTTAAAATTGCCCGCCCCTTTTGAGGCCTCTATCTTTTTACGGAATTCCGCCTCGAGCTCGGGATCCATGTCCGGGTCAGTGGAATACAGGATATAACCAAGATGTGCGCCGTTCTTGTAATACTTGCGGCGAAAGCGGGTGGCATCCACATTCAGCATGGCAGATTCCATCCCGTGAATATAATCCGGGACACCGTAAACCTGCTGTTGCGGGTCATAAATGGCCACAAACACCACTTCACCTGGCGGATACACGAGATCTTCCAGTGCCGCCTGCACAATCACCGTGCCCCCCTCGTTGTTGCGCCGCAGGTACAGAGAAGGCAACGTATGCAGGCGCACCACCCGACCAAAGCCATTACGTACTTTAAGCAACCCCATATCCCCGAATATCAGCAGATTGGTCACTGCTGCCGCCATGGCGGCGTGTGTCATACCACCACCACCCCGAAAACCCTGCATGATCATATTGACGCGCGCACGCAATACCGCGCCGTGATACGGCGCGATATTGGCCAACATGGCAAGATCCATGCGCTCAATGGGCGGCGTGTACCAGCCGTTATAGCCATCCCAGAGCGAGCCGTAATAACAGCCCCATGCAGCAACCGGTTCAGGGTCACCAAATTCAATAAACGTCATTTTGCTGGCTGTTTTTTTTGCCACGCCATCGTGTAGCACGGGGGATTTTTTCTTTTTACTCATCTGACAGGATCCATGTTGATTTGCGCTTGTGCTTATAGTTCAGGGGTTCATTACTTGCGGCATGAGCTATGGCAAAGAAGATGTCAGCGTGCCCGGTTTCTTCGCTACGTTCAGCGGTAAAAGTAACTTTATTGCCACTGTTGGTGGATTCCTGACGAATGGCCAGAAATGATGCCGGAATATCCGTGGCTTCCTCATCCCACTCAATACGGTTGGCGTAAATCAGATCCAGCATCTTCATCACCAGGCGGTTTTTGGATTCAACGCTGTAATGAATGGCCACTGTTTCACGGCGGGCAAATCCCTGAACCAGCTCAAAGACACCATAGCCAAGCCCGGTGACGTCAATGCCGATAAACGTCATGTTATAGCGCGCCTTAATGCTGCGGATACGCTCTGCCATAAACTGGAATGACATGCTGCGCCAGTGGTGTTTTTCCAGCACGCGGAATCGTTCTGCCGCAACCAGCGGCGGTGACAGCACCACAAACGTGGCGTTATCGCCGGAGCGTGCAGGGTCAAAGCCACCCCACACTTCACGGTTTCCAAATGGCATGGCATCTTCCGGGTGAAAATCCTCCCACGTACTGACATCAACGCCACAGCGCACGAGGTCATCGAATTTAAAGACGCTCTCTTTGTCATCCACAAACACGCACATGAACAGCATATTGAACGCTGTTTCGTTGTACCGCTCGCGCAGCTCGTTGATGTCAGCAAGGTTAAAGCCGCCGGCAATGGCATCTTCCAGCGTAACCACATAGCGCCACTGACCATCAGGGCATTCGCGCCCGCCATCGCGCAGTTCATCAAAGGACGGGAACTCAACCCCTTTTCGTTTCGGGTCACCTTTGCGCCATTCATCGCCAGACCAGAACGGGTAACCCTGGTGTGTTTTGGATGACGGCGTGGAGAAATAGGTAATGCGCCAGTGCGAGTGGGTAGCCATACCGGATGCCACTTCATTGAGACGACGAAAACCGGGGATCCACAGATATTCGTCAATATACAGGTGGCCGCTGTTTGACTGTGCCGTATTGCTGTTGGTCGCCAGAAAATACAGTTCAGCCAGATTGCTTAACTTAACCGGATTGCCTTTAATGGGAATACCAAACTCTGTTTGTGCAATTTTCACAATGTAGGTACGGAACACTTCGGCCTGACGTTTTGATGCCGATAAAAATATCTGTGTGTCGCCGGTTAATACCGCATCTTCAAACGCCTCAAACGCAAAGTAATACGTTGCCCCAATCTGACGGGATTTAAGCAGGTTGCGCACACGACGGAATTTGTTTTCACGCAGGTGCAACTGATAAGCGAACAGTTTTTTGGTAAACGGCTCAAAACTCTCTGCTGTCAGCCATGACACATCATTAGCTTTACGACGACGCTCTTTCTTATCCGCGTCTTTTTCTCCGCGATCTTCTTTTCCATAACGGCCAGGCCGGGGAATATCAGTCCCCATTCGTTCTATCTCGGCCATGCGTTCTGTGTGCTTGTTCCTGACCGACATCAGTTTGACGTGGTGGCCAATCAGGCGATCGAGTTCATCATGTTCTTCCGGCGTTTTATGGTCACGCTCCGCCAGTACAGCGAGACGCCGGGCGATAACATCCTCCACACCTTCAGTATTAAGTTGTGTGTACCACTCAAACTTTGTCGCCCAATAATAAACAATTCGCGGGCTGTTCAGTCCGAGCTTCTTTTGTATTTCTTTTGGGGTGTGCCTTTTCAGATAGAGTGATTTTGCTGCGGAAATAACTTCATCAGAATAAGCCATAAACTACCTGTGGAATTTATTTTAATGGGTTTTCATCTTTTTCCGGTTCGTTCCGTAACGTTCCGTAATATCCCATTATTTGCCGCAGGCATTTTTTTAACGATTATCTGTTTTCGGTATTTTTCGGATATATGCGCATATCCGAAAGTACCGGAAATTAATCAGATGACGACGTTTTTATTTCTCCGTTAAATAACGCCAGTTTAATTTTTATCAGCGGATTAATTCAGATGACGAAGCAGAAAACAGACTGGGTTGTGGTTGCCACATCAGGCCCCACCATCGACGGTCGGGAAATTGATCCGAAGTGGCTGACAGATGCCGCCGAGGTTTATAACCCGGACGAGCGAGCCGCCATGCTCTGGCCATATCACGCTGATTCCGGATGGCGTGCCTTCACCAATAACTACGGCCTTGTTGATGCCCTGAAAGTCGAAAAATTTGGTGACAAGGTGCAGCTTAAAGCACGCCTGATCCCAAATCGCTTCCTGATTGAAGCCAATAAGGCCGGGCAGAAACTTTTTACCTCCATTGAGGTGCGGGAAAACTATCTGGGCACGGGCAAATTCTTTGTATCCGGCATCGCCGTGACTGACACACCGGCCAGCATCAACACCACCCGCCTGCAATTTTCGCAGGGAGATTCCATTCACATGGGGAATGCGGAAGAACTGAATTTCACGCTGCAATCTGACGACGAGCAGGCCAAACGCAGTTTCTTTTCCGGTCTTTTCTCCATGGGACGCGACAAACAGGAAAACGATATGAACGAAAAGCAGTTCGGTCAGTTGATGGACGCCATCAACAAAACCAGCGAACGTCTGGACAAACTGGAAGAAAACGTCGCGCAGTTCAGCGCGAAGGATGCCACGAAAGATACCGGTGATAACAAGCCGGAAGGCAGCGCCGGCGATCAGGGGCAGGACAACGCAGAACAGAACAACAAGGACGAGAAAACCTTCATGCTGACTACTGAGCAGGGCGAAAAGCTGTTCTCCACGGTGAACGCCATCGCAGAGAAGGTTACCAGTATGGAAACCGCATTTGCTGAACTCAGCAAGGACGCCACGAAGCTGCCGGGCAACAATCCGGCCGGTGGCGAAACTTTTAACCTGGTGTAACCGGAGAGAGCGCAATGAATTTCACACCAGAAGCACAAAAGCTGGTTAATCGCTATATCAGCGAACTGCAAAAAACATTCAGTGACTGCGAACGCTCGAGCGATCGTTACTTTTCACTGACCGAACCGCGCAGCATTGCCCTGCGTAAAGCCCTGCTGGAAAGCACGGAATTTCTGAGTTTCATCACCTGCATGGACGTTCCGCACCCGCAGGGGCAGGTCGTCACCGTGGGTGAATCCACGCTGCGCACCGGTCGCGTGAAAAGCGGTCGTTTCGCCAAAGGTTCGGGCATCAAAGGCAACGAATTTAAACTCGTTGAAACCGATTCCTGCTGCGTGATCACCTGGGAACAACTCGCCATCTGGGCGAATGCCGGCAACCCGCAGGAATTTTTCAACCTGATGAACTCCGCCGCCGTCACTAACTTTGCGCTGGATATGCTGCGCATTGGCTTTAACGGTAAAGAGGCTGCTGAAAACTCTGACCCGGAAAGTCACCCGAACGGCGAAGACGTCAACATCGGCTGGCATGAAATCGCCAAAAAATGGGGAGAACAGCCCAGCAATACCTCCCGTATTCTGACGGACGCCGTTACCCTGGGCGAAGGCGGTGATTATGTCGGCCTTGATGCCATGGCCTCAGACCTGATCCGCACTTATATCCCGGCGCAATATCACAACGATCCTCGCCTTACCGTACTGGTTGGCGCAGACCTTGTGGCTGCTGAAGAACTGCGCCTCTACAACAAAGAGGACAAGCCTACCGAAAAAGTGGCCGCACAGTTGCTGACGAAGAACATCGCAGGCCGCAAGGCCATCATTCCGCCGTTTATGCCGGGCAAGCGTATGGTAGTGACCATGCTGCCAAATCTGCAGATCCTGACGCTGAAAGGGTCCCGCCGTCGTAAGGCAGAAGATGTGGGCGATCGCAAACAGTTCGAAAACTCATACTGGCGTTATGAGGGGTACGCCCTGGGCGATCCGGATTTATATGCTGCCGTGGATGAGTCTGCGGTCACCATCGCCTGATAAACGGAGCGCACGGTATGCCAACGCCAATGCAGCGACAACGTGCCCGACAGATGAATGAGCGCCGTGCAGCACTCATGACCAGAACGGACGGGAGCGCCGTCAGTACAGAGAGCCAGCACATTAAGCTGCTGGCACTGGATAACGACATCAGACAACTGCACAACATGGAGCTGCTGTCTGACAAGCTGGAATTAAAGCGGAACACGCTGCTGCCCCGCTGGCTGCCACACGCACAGGCTTATCTGGAGGGGGAACGCGTCTATCAGAATCCCATTCTGGTGTACTGCATCATCTGGCTGTTCGATACCGGGCAGTTTGAGCTGGCGCTGCGGTGGACTGACATTGCCATTGAGCAGGGACAGAAGACGCCGGAGAACTTCAAAAGCGAGCTGCCAACGTTTGTGGCCCATTTCATTCTTGAATGGGCAGAAACCGAAGCTGAACGCGGGAACAGTATCGCGCCATATTTTCAGCAGGTGTTTGAAAAAATCCGCGACAAATGGCGCGTGAATGAACGCCTTGCTGCCCGCTACTGGCGCTTTGCAGGCGTCCTGCTGCTGCGCGGCGATGACGGTAAACCGCTGGCCAGTGCAATTAACGATCCGGAGAGACTGCAACAGGCCGACCAGTGTCTGGAACGGGCTGCCTGGCTGCATCCCAAAATTCAGGTGAAAACCCTGCGCCAGCGCATTGCCGCAAGACTGCGCGCGTTGCAGGGCACGTAAACGACTCCCAACAACCGGGCGGGCGCGGTGGAGGTGTGCCGGCAAAAGCCATCAGCACACTGCGGAAACCGGTCAGTCCGCCTTTCCACGGAGTGAGCATGTTTGACGGGAAAAGCATTCACTATCAGCAGGCCATTATTCAGAACGATGGATTCTGGCCGGATATTGATGCCGGCGATTTTGAAAAGAGCCGCAGCATCCCCGCCGTCACGTCACACGAAACGGTGCTGACGGCGCTGCTTTGCGCGGTGACAGAGATTAACACTGAACTGGCTGCACGCCGTGAATACTGGCAGGAACAGGGCTACATCCGGGCCACTGATATTCCGGGTTACACAGTGTTGCAACCAGAGCCGCGCAACACGGATGCACAGCCTCAACGGATGCAGAACCACATTACAGCACTGTACACCAAGGCTGTGTATGCACGCGCAAAGGCCGATCTTTTGCCGGAATCTGCCAGCGTGGGGCGGCGCGAGGCGCAGTCATCAACAGAAGCCAGCGAGAGCCGCCGGACGTTGCTGGCTGAAGCAGCCATGGCGGTGCGGGCGCTGCTGGGCCGACCGCGCGCCTCCATTGCACTGATTGATTAAGGAAATGGTATGACGCAACTCGCCAGCCTGACGGCATTCATTGAAAACAATCTGCCGGCACGCACACGCATTCCGTTCACCAGTGACATGGATGATATCACGCTCGTTCCGTTTACGAAGTCGCTGGGGCACGGGCAGTTATGTACGCAGGTCCGAAAATATACGGCTTTTCTGCGATGGGACGCATGGCCCTATCGTCAGCTCAATCCGGATTTGGTGTTTTCTCTGGTTGAAGCCTGGCTGGCAGACAACGGCGGCGACCTGCGCCAGCGCCTGGCACCGGATGCGCCAGCCGTTGACGTCGAAGTGGATGATGAAAATGAAGTGGCATGGCTGGAAATCAGTCTGCCGCTGGTTGATCCCATCACGCTGGTTGAGGACGAAAACGGCCCCATCCCCAGAGGCGGGAAACGTTACCGGCTGGAAAAACCTGAAATCTGGGTGGCTCAGGCGCATCAGCTTCACTGTCAGGTGATGCCATGACGCGCCCCGTGATTAACGAGTCACAACTCCGGCAGGTTCGTCGCGCCATCAGAGAGGCAGAACTTCCGCCGGCAAAGGCCAGAAAGCTGCTGGTTCGCATTGCGAAATACGGCCTGATACCGGCTGCTCGACGCAATGTGAAAGCACAGCGAACACCGGAGGGGGCAGCCTGGGCACCACGAAAAAGACCGGATAAAGCCAGCGGCAGGTATAAAAACAAAATGCTGCTGGGACTGCCGAAACTGCTGGCCATCAGGGTTGACAGCGACGGGAAAAGTGTCCGCCTTTTCTTCAAAAAAGGGGACTACAACACCGGATCTCATGGCGGGGCGGTAGCATGGGTGCAACAGCACGGTGCAACCATCAAAGGCCGCGCCACAAAACGCCGGGACAACGAAGCCATGCGCACCCGCCCCGTCACACGACGGCAGGCGGAGCGGCTTCTTTCTCTGGGCTTTCGGGCCCCCGTCGGCGCAGTCAGCAAAAAAACCGGACGCAGGGGACGCAGAAAGCCCTCCCTGAAATGGATTATGGAAAACATGAGTATGGCGCAGGCCGGGCTGGTGATCAGCATTCTGAAAGGCGAGCAGAAAAAGCGTGTATGGGAAATCAAAATCCCCTCCCGCGCATTTCTGGGCGCCAGCGATGCTGAATTTACCCGCATTCTGGAAGCGCAGTTGCGCAGCCTGCATTACGGCGGCACGAGATAACAAAATCAGGAGACAAATTATGACCTGGCCATCTGTCACGATTGAACAGTACAACACGTTCAGTAGCTCGCCGGACGGCGTGGAAAATACGCTGCTGTTTGTGGGCAATGCACAAAACAACAAAGGTAAGGTTCTGCCGGTTAATGCCAACAGTGATCTGGATGAGCTACTGGGAACGAACGCCAGCCCACTGAAGAGTTTCCTTCAGTCCGCACTGACCAATGCCGGACAGAATGCCTTTTTCTATGTTGCCGTTCTGCCGGAAGCAGGCAGGGGCAAAGAAGCGACGCCAGCCTGCCAGACATGGCAGAACGCCATACTGGCGGCTCAGGAAACTGTTTCAGTTGAAGGTGTGGTGATCACCGAGCCGGTCAGCGCAAAGGATGATATCAACACCATGCAGGCGCTACGTCAGACCATCATCAATAAATATCAGCGCCGCATCTGGTTCATCCTGACCATCGCCGCCAACGGCGGCAGTAAAACCTGGGCAGAATACGTTGCCGAACTGACCACACTACAGGAAGGTATTGCAGCCCCGCAGATCATGCTGGTTCCGGAGATTTTTGGATTTGAACCGGGCGTTCTTGCCGGTCGTCTGTGTAACAGCGCCGTCACCATTGCAGACAGTCCGGCACGTGTGGCAACCGGGGCGCTGTCCGCACTGAAAACCACAGAGCGCCCGAAGGACAGCGCGGGACAGGCAATTGATCTCGCTACCCTGCAGGCGCTGGCAACCGCCCGCTACAGCGTGCCCATGTGGTATGCCGACTATGACGGCCTTTACTGGGCCGACGGCGTGACACTTGAGGTGGAAGGCGGGGACTACAACGTCATCGAACATGTCCGCATTGCTGATAAGGTGGCGCGCCGCGTACGGCTGATGGCCATCCCCAAAATTGCCGATCGCTCACTGAACAGCACACCGGGCAGCATTGCCGCACATGAAACGCTGTTTGCCCGCCCGCTGCGTACCATGGCGAAATCCACGCAGATTAACGGTGTCACCTTTCCGGGCGAAGTGAAATCGCCACAAAAAGGCGATGTGGCCATCACCTGGCAGGACGAAAAGACGGTCAGCATCAGCATTGTTGTCCGCCCTTACGCCTGCCCCAAAACCATCAAAGTGGGCATTCAGCTGGACAAATCTCTGGAGGAGAACGCATGACAACCCGCATTAACGGCATGGCCTTTGATGTTTATGTTGGCGGAACGGATATCCGCGTAAAAAACATTTCGCTGGATATCAGCGACGAAAGCGCCGTGGCCAAAACCCGTGGCATCCCTGACGGCAAACTGCGCGGTCCCGTCAGTGCCGAAGGTGAAATCGAAATGAGCACCCGCAGTTTTAACCAGCTCGGGGAAGCGGCCGCTCAGGCGGGATCGTGGCGTGACCTGCCATCAATGGATTTTGTGTTCTACGCCAACACAGGCACCGAAGAAATCCGCGTTGAAGTCTTCGGGTGTGAGCTGATGCTTTCGAACCTGTTAAGCATTGACACCGAGAGCGCGGATCTGACCACGCACAAAATCAAGTACGCGGTGGCAAGCCCTGACTTTGTACGTATCAACGGCGTGCCCGTTCTCTCAGAGAACGACGTGCGCGGGCTGATGGGGTGAACCATGCAGGAGCATGAACGCACCATCATCACCCTGGGCATTCTGGGCGGAATCGCTGCCGCAAGTCGGGTGCTGGCTGGCGCAGAACCGATTACGTTGCGGTTGTTTGTGGGCCGAACCCTGCTGGGGAGCGCGCTGGGTGTTTCTGCCGCCGCCCTGCTGGTTCGCTACCCGAACCTTGACCCACTGGCCATTGCCGGCGCAGGTACCGCAATGGGCGTTGCCGGTTACCAGATTGTGGAAATCTTCCTGCGCCACATGCGCCGGAAGCTGGACGAAAAAGAGAACAAAGAGGAGTAACCGCAATGCAGTCCCGCAGGGATCAGAAAGCCGCTGCCATTGTCTGGAAAATTATCCGGGCGTTGTGGCGCTGGTTGCGTAAACCTCAACAACCCCGTAAGGAGCAAAAATGAAACTCTCCGATAAGCAACAACAATTTACCGTCATGATCGGAAAACTCATCCAGTTTGCCCATCAGCGCGGTTATGGCCTGACGTTCGGTGAGGCGTACCGCACGCCAGAGCAGGCAAAACTCAACGCACAAAAGGGTTCCGGCATCACCAACAGTCTGCACTGCCAGCGACTGGCGGTGGATTTTAATCTGTTTATTAACGGTGAATACCAGACCCACACAGAGGCTTACCGCGAACTGGGCGAGTACTGGGAATCCCTCGGCGGCTCATGGGGCGGTCGTTTTAAAAACCGCCCGGATGGCAATCATTTCAGCCTTGAGCACGACGGTGTGCGCTGATTTTACGCTTAATAAGCCTTCCTGCAGGCTTATTAAGCCCTCTTATTCTTGACATTAACAGGACATGATGATGAACGATAAAAACCCCCAAACCACCGCAGAGAACGCCATCACTTTACAGGTCGGCGAGCATGAACTGACGTTTATCCCGACGGTGAAAGACTACAACGACCTGCAGAACGACTTCATGCCGGACAATAAAATTGCACCGCTGAAAAACTACCTGCGCCGCATCGTGATTAAAGAGCACCGCGATCTGCTGAACCAGTTGCTGGAAAAACCGGGAATGCCGGCCAGTCTGGCAACTGCCGTGAATAACGAGTTTGTGCCGGAAGTGGAAATCACCGTAAAAAAATAAAAAGCCATCTGGGGGCCATTGATCGCAATGACCTTACCAGGATGCTGATCCTGCGCCGCCACTGGCTGCCCGGTGAAGATGATTCACCACAGTCACTGGCTGCTGCCGTCTGGCTGGATAACCACTACTGGGAAAATATGGGTATCGCCGTCAATAACGGCATTATCCGCGCCTTTAAGGGAACGTAATGTCACAACAGCGCCTTGAATTACTTCTTGAACTGACAGACCGCCTGACAAGGCCGTTACGCGCAGCCGGGCGACAGGTTCAGGGATTTGCTGCAACAAGTCGGGGAGCTTTTCGGGACATTGCTACCGGAGGCGCTGCGCTCTGGGGAGTGGGTGCAGCCATTCAGGGCGCACTGATGCCAGCCATTGAAATGGACAGGGCGCTCGGTGAGGTGAAATCACTGGGCGTCGCAGAGTCCGGACTGCGTAAACTCAGCCGCGCCGCCGTTGATTTCACTATGGAATACGGCGGAGCTGCGCAGGATTTTGTGCGTGCTTCTTACGACATCCAGTCAGCCATTGCCGGGTTAACTGACGATGAGCTGTCCCGCTTCACCACCGCATCAGCAACAGTGGCAGCAGCAACCAAATCCAGCAGCCAGACCATTACCGCCTACATGGGCACCATGTACGGCATCTTTAAAGACCAGGCTGATGCCATGGGAAAAAGTAAATGGGTGGAGCAGATCGCCGGACAAACCGCCACTGCCGTGCAAATGTTTAAAACAACCGGCGATAACATGTCAGCGGCATTCACCACACTGGGTGCCAGCGCAAAAGCAGCCGGTATTGATGCGGCCGAGCAGTTCGCCGTACTGGGGCAACTGCAGGCAACCATGAGTGGCAGCGAGGCTGGTACAAAATATAAATCCTTCCTGGCATCCGTTGGTAAAGCACAGAAAAAGCTGGGGCTTAATTTCGTGAATAAAGACGGCACGATGAAAAGTGTTGTCGAGATCATGAAACTTATCAGGGGCAAATTTGGTGATCTGTCAAAAGTGGCTGACTCTGATTTGCTGAAAAGCGCTTTTGGCTCCGATGAGGCTGTGGCCATGATTAAATTGCTCAATGCAGACATTGGCGGACTGGAAAAGAACATCGCCACGCTGGGCAATATCAAAGGTATGGATAAGGCTGTCGAAATGGCACAAGCCATGGCCGATCCGTGGGAACAGGCCGCTGCGATTATTAACGGCATTCGCATTGAAATTGGCACACAACTGTTACCCGTTCTGTATCCATTCATCCAGAAAAGCAACGAAGGCGGTAAATCCTTTGTTGCCTGGTTGCGTCTGTATCCAAACATCACACGTGCAATCGGCTTATTAAGCGCGGCACTTATTGGTGTTGCGGCGATTGGCGCAACGGTCAATATCGTAATGGGGGTGGCGAAATTTATCTGGGTGGGATTACGCATGGTCTGGATGGCCGCAATCGCACCACTGAAATTAATCATCTTTCTGTATCGTGCCCTGAAAGTGGTTATGCTGGCGTTCTGTGCTACTGCCCGCATGGTCAGGGCATTATATCTGGCGATGAGTATCGCCATGGGGGCGCACAATGTCAGGGCCAAAATTCAGATTGCACTGCTGAAACTGCAACGCATCGGTATGTGGCTTTATTCTGCCGCACTGGGCGCTGCAGCTGTGGCCATGAATATTTACACCGCTGTTACCGGTGGCGCAGCCGTTGCCACTCAGCTACTTTTCAGCCCGATAACGTTAATCATCCTGGCACTGGCTGCGCTGGGCGTGGGCATTTATTTTCTGATTACCCGCTGGGATGAGATCAAAGCGGCACTGATGGATACAGCCGCTTTTCAGTGGGTAACCAGTGTCATAAAAAATATAGCTGTATGGTTCGGCAATACCTGGAAAGGCATCAAAAGCGGCTGGGATGCCGTTATTAATTATTTTTCCACCCGCTCACCGCTGGAAATATTTCAGGATTATGTCCGTCTGATTAATAAATTATTTTCAGGACTATGGCGCACAATTGTCGGTATGTTCAGCTCAGCATTCAGATGGATTGCTGACAAGCTGAATATGCTCCCGGGTATAAATATTGATGTACCAGAAATTACAGATAACAGTGAGGGTTCTGTATTAACCGGTGGAAAAGTCATTAGCGCCGGGCCAGGTGGCATTGCGGCAAAAATGCAAAATAACAGCGACAGCCAGACCACAATTGATAACTCCCGTCGCGTGGTCAATGTCAATGTGCAGGATGCATCCCCGGCCCACCTTAATGAATGGATGGAGTTGCATGCATACTGATAAACCGCTTTACATTGATTTGCTTATCACCGGTCGCAATTTCACGCTGAACAGCGCCGCCGAACCGGTGTTGTGCAACAACAGGGAAAGCATTGCCCAGGACTGCCAGCACGCCATCATTGAAAGCGGACTGGCAACGCACCTGCTGGCTGAAAAAAGCCCGACGCTTCGCGCCGACATTATGATGCAGATGACACTGCTGATTGAAGATGATGAGCGCATCACACCCGGCACGGTCAGTGTGACAGAGGAAACCCAGCTTTCCGGCCGCCTGCTGATTAGCGCCCACACCGAAGATTTTTTTGATCCCCTGACTTTTACGGTATCTCTTGATGATTAACGGCAAACCAACCGCAGATTACGAGCGCATTCTGGCTGATAACGGCATGCCGGTAACCGAAGAACAGGCGCGCACTGAATTTGAGGTCATCGTTAAAGACGAAGGGCTTATCACTAACACATCCCGCATGTCGCCGTTCTGGCGGTTGATTACAGCCATTACCACAAAGCCCGTGATGTGGCTGAAAGATGTACTGGTTAATGTGGTAATGAAAAACCTGTTTCTGGTAAGTGCCAGCGGTGTATTTGTGGATGTTTTCGCATGGGCGGTAAACCTGCAGCGCAAGGCTGCCACGCACGCAGCTGGCGTGATTCGTTTCACAAAAGACGACATTGATCACGCGGTCACCGTACCGGCTGGTACGCAGATTCAGACAGAACGCATTAACGGCGTGATTTATACGCTGACCGTTGTCAGGGATACCATTATTCCGGCAGGAACACTCAGCATGAACATCGATGTTTCCGCTGAACAGGCCGGAGCCGGGTTTAACCTCGCGCCGGGGTATTACCGCATTCTTCCGGTGGCGATTAATGGTATCGCCGGCGTTGAGAACGACGAAAACTGGCTGACCACGCCGGGGGCCAACGAAGAAAGCGACGACGAACTGCGTGATCGCGTTCGCAATCAGTTTAATCTTGCCGGTGCTTATCACACCGACGCTGTTTACCGGGGATTAATTGCCGGTGTTGCCGGCATCAGTGCCGACCGCATCTATTTTTTGCATGACGCACCACGCGGCCCCGGCACAGCAAACGCTTACATTCTGCTGGATACCGGCATCGCATCCGGACCGTTCGTTGATGCAGTAAACGCATTTATTAACGATGAAGGTCATCACGGACACGGCGATGATTTGCGCTGTTTTTCCATGCCTGAAACGCGCCATGCCCTGACCGTGACACTCTGGCTGTATGCAACACTGAACCTCAACGCTGAAGAGATACAGGCTTTATTACGCAACGTAGAGAATCTGGTCCGCTGTGCGTTTCGCGAAAACAGCGATTATGACGTTCAGAAAACATGGCCGTACAGCCGTTTCAGCACGTCCCGACTGGGCGAAGAGATCCACCAGGTATTTCCGCAGGTGGAATCGGTCACGTTTTCCCTTCCGGATATTCTCAGCGACCTGGCTGTGCCTCGCCTGGAATCCCTTATCGTGGAGGTGGGGTCATGAATATTCCGGAGATGCCCGAATTCCCTCTCCCAACCTGGATGAACAAGGGAGAGCCATTAACACTGGCACATTCTTCACGTCGTTACTGGGAGAAGGTCTACAGCTGGCTGACATGGCCACTACAGCAAATTGATGTTGATACCTGCGCAGAGCCTCTGCTTAACCTGCTTGCCTATCAGCGCAACATCACCCGCTTCAGTGGGGAGCCAGTTTCATTATTTCGCTTAAGGGTAAAACACGCGTTTATCAACGCTCAGGACTCGGGCGAACGCGCAGGCTTCGAACGCATCTTTAAGCGTCTTGGGGTGGGAGAGGTAAAAACCCTGGAACGACAGCTGCAGCATGACTGGGACGTTATTTTACTGCGTATCAATGACACCCAGTTAAGCGAAAACAATGCCCTGATGATGCAGCTCGTGCGCCAGTATGGCCGTACCTGCAGGCGCTATTTCTTTCAGGTGATTAATACAACCACCGCTCACCTGACAGCCGGCACATTTAGCGGTGATTACCGGTATTACGTGGCAAAAGCGACGATACGTCCAGGCACAATCAGATTAAACGCATCATTACAGGCAGGGCATTACGGATTATCCGTGGAGCATTACACATTACAGGCAGGTAACGCATGAGCACAATTATTACTGAACAATATGAAAACTGGTGCGCAGATCAGATTATCAGCGATAAACCCGCACGCCCGGACATGTTTGTTTTTGCGTATATCCCGGGACAGGATGAGTCTGCCGAAATTCCCCGTGACGAGGCTTTGCCCGATGAATCCATGATTCAGTACCGCGCGCCGGTCACTCAGTATGGACTGCTGTCCCCGAATGCTGCCGCATTTTCCATTATTCTGGACACCACTATCGGTGACTTCGAATATAACTGGATTGGCCTCATGAACGAAGAAAGCGGCGTGCTCTGCATGATTGCACACACACCGCGCCAGCAAAAAATTAAAACAGCAAACGGCGTGCAGGGAAATAACCTTATTCGCACCTTTGCCATGGAGTTTGACGGTGCGGCTGCGGCAATGCATATCGATGTCAGTGCTGATGTCTGGCAGATTGATTTTACTGCCCGACTCGCGGGAATGGATGAATCACGTCGCCTGTTGGCATTTGATCACTACGGAGACGCCGCTTTTCTGGGGGGCGGTTTTCAGGTCAGTTATCAGGACGGTACCGCCACTGTTGCCGCCGGCGTGGGTTATGTGGGAGGCCTGCGCGTCAGTCTGCGCGAACCTTACAGCCTGCCGGCTGCGGTCGGGGATACCCTCTGGATTGATGCAAGCTGGCAGGGATTTGTTACCGGCGAATGGAATACCGTTTTTACGTTCTGCGCCCGCAAGGAACATGCGTCCTATACAGACGGTAACGGCTTCCGACACTTTGTCGCGCCACTTGCAAAAATGACAGCAGACGGCCCACAGGACCTGCGCCCGGAGACACCCGACGAGGAACAAAGCAATGCACTGGCTGAGCACGAAAAATCCCGCAGACACCCGGACGCCACGCTGAACGAGAAAGGCTTTGCGCAGTACAGCAACGACACCGACAGCGACGCAGAAGACCGCGCCGCCACTTCAAAGGCGGTAAAAGCCGCAATGGATAAGGCAAAAGACGCTGTTGAGCGCGGTGGTGACACCATGACGGGGGAGCTAAAAATCAGGAGAGTGAATGCGCTGCGAATTTTCGACGAAGCTTTTGGCCTGATTTTTCGTCGTTCGGAAGAGTGCCTGCACCTTATTCCTACCAGTGAAGGTCAGGGCGAGAATGGCGATATTGGCCCCCTGCGTCCGTTCACTATTAATCTGCGGACCGGTGAGATATCCATGTCGCACAAAGTGTCTGTTGGTTTTGGCTCTCAGGTGCAGGGCGCACTGGGTATCGGTGTTCAGAATGCGCTGGGCGGTAACTCAATTGCTTTCGGGGATAACGATACAGGTATAAAACAAAACGGTGATGGTATTCTGGATGTTTATGCGAATGGTCAGCATGTATTTCGTTTCCAGAATGGTGTGGCGACAGCATTAAAAAATATTCAGGCCGGAAATGCTAAAAAATTCACGTTATCCAGCGCCAACAACTCAACGAAAAACGCAACGTTTAATTTATGGGGTAATTCATCCCGTCCTGTAGTTGCAGAGCTTGGTGATGATTCCGGCTGGCATTTTTACAGCCAGAGAAATACGGATAACAGTATAACGTTCGCTGTAAACGGACAGATGGTCCCGTCAAATTATGGAAATTTCGATGCCCGTTACCAGACCAAATCAGGGGGTGTGCAGAATTTTCAGTACACCAGTGAGGTGTTTTACAACCCTGGTGGGAATGAGCGCAGCTGGACGTTTCGGGCACCTTCTGGTTGTGTTTTGTCAGGCATTAATGTTCAGGACACTGGCAGTAACTCTGCAGATAATATCGGTGGCGTGTATTACAAACAGGCTCAGATTTATATTAATGGTGCATGGCGATCCGTATCAGGTTAATTAAGGAGAAATAATGGAACTCGTAAACGTTACGCGTTACTACCCTGAAGATATGCCTTATGGTGAAGGCATTCAGTATTTCCGTAGTGAAGACGGGCAGGATTTTTATGAATCACTGGATAAGTTCACGAAGAAATACAAGCTGTGCACACATCCTGAAACCGGCGTTATTTATTCCATGGCGGAAGATGTATCCCGCCTTTATCCCGTTGGTTTTACCATTGTGGAAGTGGATGAACTACCGGAAGGATTTTGTATTGAAGCCCGCTGGTATTATAAAGACGGTGAAGTACTGCCGGTCCCTGTTGACTACCGGCAGCAGGCAGAGTCGGAGCGTGCACGTCTTACTGCGATTGCCGAACGGGAAATATCCGATAAGAAGACGGATTTACTTCTGGGAATCATCAGTGATGAAGAAAAAGAAAAGTTGACAGCCTGGCGCATTTACGCGAAATCGCTGCAGGCGATGGATTTCAGCCAGATTACCGATAAATCATCGTATGCCACAATTGTATGGCCGGAATTACCGCAGGATATTAACGAGAATAAAAAATAATGAGCGCGCTGTTGACGAAAGCATTTGAGAAATGGGTTGCTGAATGCGCCGCCAGTAATTTACCGGCGCGACCTGACTCCATTGTTTTTGCACTGATGGAAAGGGAACCATCCAGAGATGATGAAGTTGTCCCTCCTGAAAAAATCACACACACGGTAAATAATCTGCGCTATGGAAAACTGGATCCAAACAGCATTGTCTGTAGTGCCGTTGTTGCTGATAACGAGACATTCACTTACGACTGGATTTGCCTGGTCCATCAACCCAGCAACACACTCTGCGGCGTAATTAAAACCCCGGTTCGCCACAAACTGACCGGCGAAACACTTATCCGCAATTTTGCTGTTATTTATAGTGGACTGGCCCAGGCGGCACACATCACTGTACCTCCGGAAAGCTGGCAATTGGATCTTTTTCCTGAATTAAACAAAAAAGCACCATTGCACAGCCCCTCACTCACCGGGGAACCAACTACGCCAACTCCTCCCGAGGATGCCGCAGATACCGAAATAGCAAATGCGAAATTTGTCCGCAAGCTACTTAAAGAAATGAGCGATTCTTTATCTGCCCCTTCTGTTTCGGGTGATCCCAAAAATTTACTGAAAACACAATCTGGCGCTTTATTTGTTGATGGCGCTCACCCGATCATCCCCAAAATGCTCGTAAGCACCATGAACTCCAATCTGGATTCATTTAAAAGCCTGCCCGATGGTTCGCGTGTTTATACCCTGAAGCTGGATGTATCAAACCCCATCGGGCAATCCTCAGTTGGCGGTATCGGAATCGCTGTTTCAGCGATGATTGAGCCGCGTTATCTCTATCAGAACCAGAACCGACAGTACATTCCTGCGCAGTATTTTGTCGGCTCTGTCTCTGCAAATACGCGAACAATCACTATCGGAATACAGGTGGTGATGCCTGATAAACCTTACTATGCACTGGATATGTCAACACTGAAAGATATTGCCGGCGCAGATGATGGGCCACTCCCCTGTGTTGTGGTTATAAAAACACTAGCAGGGACAACGTTGCGTCAGAACGGAATGGGATAACATTTGAACGTACAGGAAAATGAGATGAAATATTCTGTATGGGAGCACGCCATTCTGCGTCCGGCTCCGATAGCCATCACCTGTTCAGTAGTTTGCCTCCACCCATGGTCAGAAAATACGGGAAACATTACACCATCAGGGCGTTACCTCAGCCCGGATAATGCTGTATCCGCGCTTTTACCTTATCTGACAGAAAACACTGAAAAAGACGTTGTGGCGCTGTTATTTTGCGCTCCGTCTGCTGGCGAGTTTTTATCACTGGCCAGACAGTTTTCGGGGGCACTTCCATTGGCGGAAGTGGGAAGAATGTCCCGCATGATCTCCAGTCAGCTTTCGCTGGCCGTGAGTAAAATGCAGCTCCCTGCAAAACCGGCAACCACACTTCCTGCAGAAGTCACACTGTCCACACAAACCACCCGCAGCATGACGCGGGCAGCGACTATTGCGCGGGCTACGATCCCGACCGCTGTATCTCCGGAAACATTATCCTCGTCTCTGAATCAGTTCAGAATCGCGAGAGATAAGGCACTACAGGAAATCACCGACCAGCAGGCCGCAATTCAGAAAAACACGTGTCCGGTGTGGCGTTTTTTTTATACGGGCACACTAAATCAGGTTGCAGCACTGATAAAAAAAAATATTCCACATCCGGAATGGGTTTTTACAGCTGTGATGCTGTTTGTCGGTAATGATCTTTCATCACTAAGAGAATCACTACATGACCCAGATGATCGTTCTTGCACTTGACGGGGAAGCCATTCTGTTACGTAACATAACCGTCAGCGCCACCATGCAACTACCGGATAAAGATATGTCCGGACAGTCAACCAGCACCACCAGTGCCCAGCAGGGAAGCAAGGCCAAGGAGCTACGCGTGTCGGGTGTTATTGATTTTAACGATGAAGCCATTCTGACCCGTATTTTTCAGCTTGCAGAAGCCACAGAAAGCAATGGGGCTAAAAAAACATACCGCATCGCCAACGCTACTGCTAAAGCGATTAATATGCGACAGGGTGTTTTTTCCGGCGGCATTGATGCCACGGAGCAGCAGGGCAAGATGCACTGGCAGGTCACCTTTACTCTCAGGGAAAAATTAAGCGTGCCGGAAAAAGCATCGGCACGCAGTGGCTCACAGAAAACAATTGCAAAACAGCAGACGCAGAACGGCAGCGAACAGGCGCCAGACAAAGGGATGAATACCCAGGATGCGTTCTGGAAAAATATCAATGATGGTATTGGCTCCGGGCTGGACTGGATTGGCATCGGGAGCGTGAAAGAGGAAGGGAAAACATGAAATTAACCCAGCGCTGTATGATTAATGGTGAGCTGGCGGAAATTGCCGATATCAGCCTTGTTCTTACCCTGAATGCTGCCGGGCGCGGCTTCATTTCTGTTAATAATCTGCCCCCCCAAAAAAGCCTTGCCGGCGCAATGATACAAATTGATCTCGGCCGTAATGGTGAGGCATGGCGCTATTTCTCCGGCTACATTGAGCGCGATCAACCCGCCGAAAATGGCTCACGCCGCCTTTTTATCCGTGAAGCAGCTGCCGTGCTGGATTTTGATTTCCCCTGCTCCATGCAACATCCAACGTTACGGGATGTACTCGATAATCTGGGTAAACAAAGCGGCATCGTTTTCATCACGCCAGATGCGGATTACGTCAGCACACCGACACCTTACATCACCCACAGCGGCAGCGGAGCACAACTGCTCAGCCAGTTGGGGCGAGCATTCAGTATCAGCGATTACGTCTGGCATCCAATGCCGGACGGTTCCGTATTTGTGGGAAGCGCACCGGATTCACGGTTTGCCAGTATTACCATGCCGGATATTCCGCAACAATACACACTCAGGCAAAGCGGCGGAAACAGCATCGACATCATGTTTATGGAAACTGTGCGACCGGGCGTGAACCTTCCGGCCGGGCGCATTACCCGTGTAGCCCTCAACAACGAGAAAATGACCCTGACATGGGAACGCCTTACCGCCACGGGTAGCCCTGTTTCCAAATCACCATTACGCAGACAGATGGAAACACAGTTCCCGGAACTGGCCAGCGGCACTCTGCATACCCGGCTGGCGCGCGTCATTGCGCCAACGGAATCTGTCACCCTGGGCGATATTGCCGACAGCTTCCGCCCACGCTACGCCGTCGATGTGCAACTGCTTGATGAGAATGGCAACGATAAAAGCGATACGCCTGTTTATCCGGCTGTACCACTCCCCGTCCCGATGGCTGGTAGCGAGGCGGGATGTTTTGCCTACCCGCCAGCAGGCACCATCGTGGAAATATCCAACATTGAAGGGCGACCGGATAAACCTGTCATCAGGCAAATCTTACCCGCGGGCCATAACCTGCCTGATGTAAAGCCCGGCGAACAGCTGCAGCAACAGCGCGCAGAGGTGTTTCAGCGCGTCACGACTGACGGAAGCTGGTACAGAGAAACTGACCAGCAAATCAGGGAGCATTCAGCCAGGCGAACTATTAACAGCGATCAGGAAGAACGCACAACAACAACCAGAACAACAACAGTCCAGGCAAACGACATAACCAGTGTTCTTGGTACCAGTAAGCTGATGACAGGCCAGACAGAACACCTTACTACCGGCAATTATGCGATCGCAGCCGGTGAGCATATCCAGATGGTAGCGCAGAATTTGCTGACTCAACTCAAAGGGGCGATATCCACCATTGAGCATGACCTCACCGAAAACGTGGGAGGCCGCAGAACATGCAGGGCAGACGGCGGTCTGGAATTTACCGCCCCGACAGTATTTATTGGTCGCGGCGGCTCGCGGGAAAAGTCCGGACTTAACCTGCTGACGTTGCTGATCGATATTCTGGATCTGATTCAATTACTGGCCACACATACAGCAAACCACACCCATAGCAACACTGGCGCGCCAATGAACAGCGGCGAACTTGCCGCAGATGCCCAACAGGCTACGAGTCTGCGCAAAAAATACAGTGACCTTATCGCCTGAACACCAGACACAAAAGCCACATAAACGCCACATCACGCAACGCACGGCCCCGGCCGTGCGTTTTCATATCCACCACCTGATTAACGCGCTCTGCGTGCCATTCTGGCGCTGTATGCACACACCGCGTAAACGGTGTGACGTAAAGCGTGAGGTGACGTAAACCGCGCTACCCCCTCCAACCCGCGGGTTTTGTGTCGAAACACTTTTTCAGTTTTCTGTCGTGCAAAAATGACCGCCAGCCCGCGCAGTAACTAAGGGAAAAGCGAAGATCTGAAATTTCACGCTTTGAAATTTTTTTCAGTTTTCGGAGAGGTTTTTACGATCCCATAAATGGCAGGAGAAAGAAAACAGACTGATATTAAAAGAGTTTTCATACTTTACGCGAGACGAGAAACGATCACGAAAGGATCGCATCAAAAATCGTCAAACAACGAAGCCAGACGCGGCGCGACCTGCGTAAAATAAAGAGTCAAAATTAAACTGAAAAAAGGATCAATACCGCGCCTCGATCACGCATGACGATCTACACAGCAACAGGGCGAAAAAAAACCGACGCGAACGCCGGTGGAAGCATGTATCAAATGCGTGACTGAATAATGTCTACGGTCGGGAATTTTACATCAGAAGGCTGATAAGTCTCAACGGATTGAAACAAGGGAAAAAACCAGGCTAGAATTCGCGCGGGTGCCTTTCGGCTGATGGCTGGAGGGAATACCTGAAGGCCGGATGTGGAAAGGCCCCGGAAAACATTTTTGTTTAACCGAGGCCCTAACCATCTACCCTAGACAAGTGATAGGTTAGCGCCTCCCTAAAAAAGGAGCAAGCGCTATGTCGCAAAAATCGCTTACGGCCATTACGTTCTGCGTAACGGCAATCCTCATCATCTGGATGCTGCACGGTTCACTGTGTGAAATACGGATGAGCTTCTGGGGAGCGGAGTTTGCGGCGTTCTTACAGTGTAAGCAGTAAGGAAACCGCGACGGGGGAGCAATCCCCCGTCAATCGGTTGCCAGGGTAAGGTCGATAAGGCACCCTATCTCGCAAACCTGAATGCAAAAAGCCCGCAGGATTAATCGCGGGCTTTTTATTTCCAGAGAGGGTGGTTGGCTTACCGATTATTCTTCATTTTCCTTTGACGTTATTACCACAGTAGCCAGTTTATCAATCAGGCGCTCACACGCATCAACATCTTTGAGGTTTCTTAATTTGAGCTTTGCAGTTTTAGGCTCATCATCTCTGGTACAAAGGTGTAGCTCAACTTCAACATCATTCCTGTTTAACAACCCCATAATAACCCCTGCAAATTTTTTCGCCCGTGAGAGCAATTCGAACATAACACTAAGCATATCGGGTGCATTCGCAGAGAAGCAAGTCACGCGACCTATATCAAATCCATTATTTTGAAAATACTCCTCTATTGAAGAGGAAAGCTCTGAAGGGCATGTAATCCTGACACTTGCAAATCGGGACTGATGTAATGGTGTTCCCTTTAAATATTGCACTTGAAGCCTCCGCATTAAAACTACAGCACAAGTGAGGCCAAACAGCCCCATGAACAAAATAGAAAACGCAGATCGATAATATAAAACCGATCGATAAAATCGATCAATTTGTTATCATACCGGCAGCAGTAACCACATAAGAGGTGCCGCAAATGACGCAAAATGTACGATGCAAAAATTGCAACAAACTACTTGCCCGCGCCTCATTTCACTACATTGAAATAAAATGTCCGCGCTGCAAAACACTTAACCAGATAACGAGAGCCATCGAGCACCCCACACACATGAGGAGTTATGACCGTGGGGATCGCAATCCAGCACCAACCAGCACATACACCGGAACACACTAAGGTTTATCAGACTGACAATGCCACGCTCTGTCGTGGGAATGCGCTGGAAATATTGCCGCTGATTGAGCCAGAAAGCATTGATGCCTTAATCACTGACCCGCCTTACAGTTCGGGTGCGACACACAAGGCCGGACGCACCAACCAGGGCAGCCATGCAAAATATCTGAACGGCGAGAGCCTTCACCGTTTTGATGGGTTCGCGGGTGAAAACATGGACGCCCGTTCGTGGGCTTACTGGACACAATTATGGATGGCACAGGCACACCGCGCAGTCAGGCCGGGCGGTTATGCCCTGGTATTTACTGACTGGCGACAACTACCAGCTTTAACCGATGCGTTTCAGGCCAGTGGTTTTACATGGCGCGGCATCATTGCGTGGAACAAGGGGAGGGGGTCACGAACACCACATACCGGATATTTCCGGCATCAGTGCGAATACATCGTCTGGGGCAGCAAAGGCCATTTAGATAAATCGCCTTCGGGGCCGTTCGACGGCTGCATGACGTTCCCGGTTATCCCGTCAAAGAAAATGCACCCGACCGGAAAACCAGAAGAACTAATGGCAGAACTGGTCAGGACTGTGAATAGCGGCGGAACAGTCCTTGATCCTTTTATGGGGTCAGGGACAACGGGTGTGGCTGCACTTAAAGCAGGACGCAAATTTATTGGTATAGAAACCAGTGATCATTATTTTGATGTAGCAACACAACGGCTCAAAACGGCGATCGAACCATAAGACAAAGCCCGCAATGTTGCGGGCTTACTCTACCTCTCGAAAATGTGGTCACTGTGTGGACATACGCTGATACAAATCCTTTTATATCAATAAATTAAATCTTTGTTTTTTTCATCAACAAGGATTTTCACGTTTGTGTTACCTGTATGAGACGAGAGTTAAC
>ERZ1034878.285-NODE-285-length-27008-cov-5.650948_pt1 | contig 27008 bp, 45 predicted proteins | sample MGYA00520593_ERZ1034878 | MGnify/ENA primary metagenome ERZ1034878 (study PRJEB33766, sample SAMN09781724) | gut metagenome | biome: gut microbiome | host: Homo sapiens | place: Madagascar | study: EMG produced TPA metagenomics assembly of the PRJNA485056 data set...
GACAAAATCCGCATGCCCAGCTACAACGGCAAAAGCATCAGCGGCGTGGTCAAAACGGCCCGCATCGTGACGGACAAGAGCAACCTCACATGGGAGTGGGGCTGGTACGTATGTGTGCAGCTGGATGCCAACCAGACCCCCGATGCCGTGAATTTTTTGTACTTTTGCCACTGCAAAGAGCTTCTTGTCAAGGTCGGTCAACGTGTAAATACCGGCGATGTGCTGGCCATCGTTGGGCAGACCGGCAACGCCGCAGGGACGTGGACGCACTGCCACTTTGAGGTAAGGGCAAAGGCCAGCAGCAGAGGGCTTGACCCCACTGCTTATGCGGGTATCCCCAACGCGGCTGGCACGTATGGCAGTGAGCCGGAGGCAAAGGAGCCTGCCGCAAGCACGGGTAAACTGCAAACGATCACGATCGGCCCGGTATCGCAGGGAGATGCAGACGCGATTTATCTGCTGTGCAAGAAGCGCGGCCTGACGGATGCCGGGTTGTATAAGAGTGAGTGGGCGGAGGTGTGATGCCGATGCAGCACGTATTTTCGTTTACGATTGCGGAAGCCTGGGCGTTTTTGATTTACGCTGCGGGTGCTGCCGCCGGACTGTATGCCGGGGGCGTGGCTATCAGTAAAGTAATCACCGCAGTAAAAAAGCCAAAGACCGACCAGGACAAACGCATTACCCAGTTAGAAGCGCGGGTGAACGCTATGGAGGTACTTTTGAAAAACGACAAATTGCGGCTTGACCGCATGGGCGATGGGCAGCACGTGACCATGCAGGCGCTGCTTGCCCTGCTTGACCACAACCTTGACGGAAACAACATTGACCAGATGCAGAAAGCAAAGGAAGCCTTGCAGAAGCATCTGATCGGCTGAAAGAAGGTGTATATCTATGGGCGATTTTTTGAAAAATCTGGCAGCGCTTATCAAGGTGAAAACCATTGTAACGCTGGTGGTAGTTGTGGTTTTTGCGGTGCTGGCATTGCAGAGCAAATTGCAGCCTGACACGGTCATGACCATTGTTACAATGGTTGTGGCCTTTTATTTTGGCACGCAGACCGAAAGCAAGAACAAGAAGGATGAGTGAGGAGGCGCTTTTATGCCGAAACCAGTAACAGGTTCTACGAAGGATTATTATGTGAAGCCGGGCACGACAACGGCCAACAAGTACGGCGGCAGCCGCAACTATTCCACTGGCAGCAACAAATTCGCCAGCAGTAATGCCGGCAGCAAATCTAATGGCAGTGGCTACAGCAGTGGAAACCGATACAGCGGCAGTTCCGGCAGTGCTGCAAGTGCAGCAACGGCAGCGCCTGCCGCGACCAACAGCGGTATGAGTGCTTGGCAGCAGGCACAGCAGGCCATTCTTGCCGCGCAGAATGCTGCCGCCGAACAGCTGCGGGCCGCGCAGGAAGCGCAGCGGAGAGCCCGCGAAGAAGCATACCAGAAAGCCGCTGCACAGCAGAAAGTAAATTACGACTTTTCTGCCGGGCAGGTGAACGATGCAACCGGCAAAGCATTGCAGGAAGCCTATATAAACCGCATGCTGCAAAATAAGAATTTGCAGCAGAGCCTTAGTGCGCAGGGGCTGAACGGCGGTGCAAGCGAGACCACGACCGCCGGTATGTACAACAACTACAACAATGCCCGCAACAATTTGGAAACCGAGCGCCAGATCCAGCTTGCAAACCTTTTGAACACCTATCAAAACAACATGGCACAGCTGGAGCAGCAGAGAGCCAGCGGCGAAGCGGCAGATTTGAGCCAGTACCAGACCGCCTTACAGAACCTGACAGCCGGGAACACAGCAAACTTTATTAGCCTGCTGCAAGGTTACGGCGATATGGCAAGCAGCGTGCCCGCCACGACCGCACGTTATAATGCCCAAACCGGGCAGTGGGAATACGTTTAAGACTATGCCGCCCGCAATGGGCGGCTTTTTTAGCATAAGGAGGACACCTGATGGCTAAAATGAGAAGCCGCACCGAAGCGCTTGTAAATGCCTACCTGAACAATTACCAGAATGCAAACGCTGCCGCGGTTAGCGGCGGGCGGAGTGCGCAGCAAAGCGCCCAGAGCCGTGGCAGTGCCATTATGAACGCTACCGACAAAACGCTGCCCGCGCTGAAAGATTACAGTGCTGACGTGCTGAACGGCATTATAAAGAGTGCCGACAATGCGCAGAACACTGCTATCAGCAATTTTAAGCTGGCGAAAAAGCAGATAGAAGCGGAGCAGAAAGCGGCAGAAAAGGCGGCGAAAGCAGCGGCGAGGAGTTCCGGGAGATCCAGCAGTAAAAAGTCCGGCAAAAAAAGCAGCAGTACGAGCAGCACAGACGATGCCAGCGGCAGCAATACATCGCTGGATAGCTTGTTTGGCGGCGCTGCAAGCACCAGTAGCGGCACGACGGGCAGCACAGCACGCAGCAAGCCTAAGGCAGACGACACGAAAAAGGATAGCGAAAAGACAAAGGGAAAGAGCGCGCAGGAAAAGTATCTGGAATCCAAGAAAGCCGGTGCCCGCACGACTGCCGCAAAGAGCTACGCAGAGCAGAACGGAACAGGACGTGTAAGCACCGCGCAGCCAGCCCAGAGTCGTGCAACTGGCAAGGCGGGCAACACCATTGGCAGCACCGCAGCGGCCGCAGGACAGGCCCAGAGCGCGGCAGAGACGCAGGCTGCGAAGGACAAGCGCAACGACTACAAGAGCCGACAGGAAGATATTGCCGCTGCGCTTAAAAAATTGCAGACGGATGCGGACTACCGCACCGAGCTGTCGAATCCTGGGCGCAAGCTGACGAGTGCCGAAGTAGCGGCGGTAAACCAGTACGAAAAGAGTACAAAGAACACCGGGCTGAGCGGGCTGAAACGGGTGCTTGACCTTGCTAAAAACAGTGATAATCTGAGCGAGGAAGAGTATGCCAAGAAAGCTGCCGAGCTGAACGCCGAACTAAACCAGAACAGCGCTTTGCGCAGCAAGGCGCAGGCCAACGGAGCCGGGCAGAGTGCCCAGGCATTTACGGCCGGTATCTATGACAGCGTACCGTTTTTGAGCCGGGCTGTGGATGCAATGGCCGGGACGGCCAACAGCATTTACCCGGAACAGCAGCAATTGCCGATGCTGAGTGACACGCTGGATGCTGCCAAGAGCTATGACCCGCTGGCCGCCGGTGCCGGTACGATGGTGGGCAAGGGCATGCAATACAACCTGTTTAATACCGCAATGGCCGGCACGCCGCTGGCGGAGACGATGGGCAAGGTGGGCGGCAAGGTTGCGAGTGCGGCCAGCAAGGTGCCGGTACTGGGACGATTTGCCACGCCTGCCGCCGGTGAAGCGCTGGGGCGCATTTTGACCGACCAGACCGCCGATACCGCTTTAGATACCATCCCGAGCCTTGTGAACGATTTGCAGACCTACGATGACCAGCAGAGCCGCATGAAGAACGGGAAGCAGGTAGACGATGCCCTGACACCCGGGCAGATCGGGCTGAACACGCTGGGCAATGTTGCGCAAAACTTTGCATTTAACGCTATCCCGGAAGTGGGCGGCGCGGTGCTGAACCGGCTGAAAGTCACGGCAGGGAACGCTGCGCAGGATGCTTTGAAGCAGGCGGATGATGCTGTACAGAACGCCGTTCCCAAAGCGATAATCGAAAACAATACGGCTGATGCGTATCATCAGAACGATATTCTTAGCTCTGCGTATGCAGACGATGTTTTCCCCGGCATGGCAGCAAACGAAGCTAAACAGGCCGTGCAAAATTCGGGCAGTTTGCCGATTGACGCGCAGGCTGCGAAAGCCTACAATGAAGTAAACGGAGGTGTTGTAAATGACAACTTGGGAGCAGGCGTTCGAGCAGACGTTCCCGGCATCGCTGATAGCCGCGCAAGCAATGAACTGCAACCCGGAAACCTTGGAGATGGGATTTCTGGACAAGCAGCTGAAGGCGGGCAAAATAGCACCGCGAGTGTGCTCGGACGAGGAGTACAAGGCAATGATGCAAAAAGCGCTGCGCAAGTGGCTGAGTGGGCAAAATCAATAACCGGGAAGGGACGCCAGAGCGTTTATACCCGCCGCATTGAAAACCTGTATAACCAGATGCAGAACGGCGCCAGCCGGGAAGGAATGGCAGAAGAAGCAGCTAACATTGCGGCAGGGCTTGTAAAAGAAAGCGACTTTGCGGAACCACTTGACGAAGCGACAAGCAATTTGCGAGAATATATGAAAAATACCCCTATCCGACTTGATGAAAAGGCGGCGGGGGATATTTTGTATACCAGCGGGCTGAAAAACATCCAGCAGTACAACTTCCAGAATGGTACCAAGTTTTCTCTGACATACGGCATCCCTTACGACACCGCCATGCAGGATCTGGGCGAGATGGGCGTTGGGGTGAATGGCTCGTCCGTAGATGATTTACTGAAAGCTGTGGATGCCAGCAACGCCAAACCGCTTGTTGACAGCGACCAGGCTGCCGCCTATAGTGATTACTTGCGCGATAGGATTTTGGACGGCCCGAGCGATACGCAGATGGGCGCAGAGGATTTTGCGGATTGGCTGGATGCGCAGTCCTTTGACCGTGATGCACCGGATTACGTACAGCGTCTTTTGGAGCGAGATAACTTAACCGCTATTGACGGCGTAGGCACTGCACGATATAATGTAAATAATATTGGAGGTGCGCAGAATGGCACAGAAATTAACGTTGGAAGAAGTATTGAAGGAGTTGAACCCGGCGGAACAGGAACAGGCTATCCTGATGTACAAGGAGCGTGGAGAAACGCCGACGGAAATCAAAGAGTTTTTCGACAGCCTGTAATTGACGATGCGCAGCGCCAAGCTGTTGAAAGCACAGGCGCTACTTGGGGCAATATTCAGGATACGACAGCAGACCCGCATCGCTTTTCTAAAGCGTTGGATGAATCCATCGCGGCGAATAAACACGGTTTGATGGTATCTCCAAAATCTGTTGAAGAATTGCAGCAGCCTGGCACCATTACTTTTATGGGAGAAGATGGGCTGAGCGGTGCACTGGTAACAGCGGACGGTGATATTGAAGCGGTGTTTAAGAACCCGGCCAGCAAAACCAAACGCGCCAGTACGCAGCTGCTAATTACAGCCGTTGAGAATGGCGGCAACAAACTGGATTGCTATGGCGCTGACCTTGTGAACGCCTACAACCGATTTGGCTTTGAGCCTGTTGCAAAGGTAGAATGGAACCCGGATTACGCACCGGATGGCTGGACTTACGGCCCTAAAGATGTGTACGTAATGAAGCTGCAAGATGGTGTGGATGCTAACAACATTGTGCAGCGGCTTGGTAAGAGCGAAGCGGACGGTGGTTTCCACACCTATACCACCGCAGAACTCGATGCCTTGCCCACAATGGAATACGACGAAGCTCTCGCGTATCGTGACAGCTTACTGAAAGCGCCTTCGGCTGATGCCGGGGGCGCTGATGCTTTACGGAGCGCAGCAAGCCCGCTGAACGGCAGCGAAAGCCTGCCCGCACATTCTGTTGGCGCCAACAAAACGCAGTATAACAGGGCGGAAGTGCTGAACCAGGACTACGGTGTGCAGCGTGCGATGGGCGGTAAAATTGATGCGGACGAAGCAGCGGCCGCTGGTATCGGCCAGCAGACCCATACCGTATACAGCCGGGCAGAAGGCAAAGACACCGCTAAACAGGATTTTAATTTATTGGTGCAGCAGAACGGCAATATTTTGAGCGCCGGGCGCACGGTTGCGGACGAATTGACACGAAAATCTGCTGACGGGAATTTTGATGCCAGCGACGTATATCGCGGTTATTATGCCGCCGACCAGCTGCAAAACATGCTGAATAGCTACGAAAAAGGCAGCGCAGATGCACAGTTGGTGCAGGCACAAATCGAAAACCTGAACCGCGCTGTCAGCGCCGGGCAGAGCAAAAATGCCCAAGCATTGAGTGCGGGGCGCTGGGCGCAAATCGACGAGTATACACCTATCCGCAAGTTTGAACAAATTACGCAAAGAAAAGTAAATGATTTTGCGAAAACGCGAGACGGCAAGCAACTGGAATCTTTGGCAACAGATGTTGTAGAAATGGCGAAGTCCGGGCCGCAAGACGAAGAATTTACCGCTTTTTTGAAGGCTCAGGGCGTTGATGTAGGCGATAATCCACTGAACGCACAGATGGACGACCTTGCCATGCGCATTAAAAGAATGGCGGATACAAAAGGTATCAAGGCCACCGATGAGCAGGCAAAATCTGCGGCCGCCAGCATCCTTGCCGGAGGCAATGCAGACGATGTGTTTAATGCAATGGCGCGTAAATCTCTCGGCATTGAGAATTTAAGCCAGGAAGATTACGACTATGTAAAAAACGCATTTGCCGAAATGGCCGATATGCCGGACAGTAAAGCACGCTATGAAAAGGAACTGGACGCATATAAGCGGCTTACCAAATATATGCCGGCCAAAACATTTGGCGACAAAATGGAAAGTATCCGCTATCTGTCTATGCTGGGGAATACCAGAACCCACGCAAGAAACGTGCTTGGTAACGTATCGATGGGCGTTGTAACCCGCGCAAAAGACAATGTTTCCGGCGTGATGCAGCTTGCTTTGCCAAAAGACCAACGAACAAAAGCCGTCGGAACAACCCTTACAGCCGATGGCCGCAAGATGGTAGACCTTGCCAAAGAGTACGGGCAGAACAAAATGTATTCTGTTTTGTATAATGACGGTAAGTTCAATGCGGAAAGCGGGCTGCGTGCCGCGCAGGATACGTTTACAAGCAAACCCGGGAAGGTGATCCAGAAAGCGGCTGACATCAACAGTGCATTGCTGGAAAAAGAGGACGATATTTTCCTTTCTTCGGCATTTGGCAATGCAATGGCAAGCCAGCTGAAAGCACGTGGCTATGACAGCAGCGTTTTTACCGCAACCGATGCAAAAAGCAAGCAAGCACTTGTGGATGCTGCTGCAACAGCTTTACGCGATGCAAAGGAAGCCACGTTCCACGAAGATAACTTTCTTTCCACTGCATTGAAAAATTATCAGAATGATATTAAAGGGCACGGAGTCGGAGGAAAAATACTATGGGCGGTGGGCGAAGGCGTTTTACCGTTCAAGAAAACCCCGCTGAACATTGCCAAAAATGCAATGGAATACAATATTGTAGGTGGCACAGTAGAAGCTGCTTATCGCTATGCCGCAGGTGCAAGCAGCGCAGATGTAATTGACGCTGCTGCCAAAGGTCTGACCGGTACGGCATTGATGGGCATTGGCGGTATCCTTGCTTATAATGGGCTGCTGAACGGCAGCAAGAGTGGAGATGACCGCGCTGATGCGTTTGATGAGATGACCGGAAAGCAGGAATATTCCATCAATATTCCCGGTAAAGGAACGTACACCATTGATTGGGCAAGCCCCGCAAGCGTACCGCTTTTGATGGGTGCCGAGATTGCCAATGAATGGCAGAACGGCGGCCTTAGTGTTACAAAATTTCTTGACGCTGCACGAAAAATCGGGAACCCGATTCTGGATACCACAATGCTGCAAGGGCTGAATGATACGCTGGACAGCGTGAGCTATGCAGATTCCGACGACAAACTTGGCACGCTTATCACGGGGACGCTGAACAGTTATGCACAGCAGTATGTACCCACAGCGCTTGGTCAAATTGCTAGAACCATTGACCCGCTGCGCCGTTCCACCTATGGCGGCGGCGACACAAAGTCCGAGCGGGATATTGGGTACAACACCCGAAAGATGGAGAACAAAGTCCCCGGCTTAAGCATGACCAACGAGCCGTACATTGACCAGTGGGGGCGTGAGCAGAAAAGCCTTGACGGCACGGATGATTCGGCTGGCGGGTATGCACTGCGCAGCATTTATAACATGCTTAGCCCTGGGTATCTGCGCCAGGAGAATGTGACCCCTGTTGACGAATATCTGCAAGGGCTGTATGGCAGCACGAACGACAGCCATGTCTTGCCGGAAAAGGCTAGCAGCAAAATCACGGTGGACAGCGAAAACTACTACATGACCCCGGAGGAAAAGACCGAGTACGCCAAGACGAGCGGCCAGACGGCCTATGACATTATCGACAGCCTGCGGCAGAACGATCTATTTTTGAAGCTGCCGGAGGACCAGCAGAGTGCGCTTGTGCAGGAAGCATACAGCGTTGCCAAGACCGTTGGCGGCGTGGCGGCCGTGGGTGACGGCGTGAGCGGCACGGGCTCGAAAGCATACGAAGCGTATCAGCAGGGCGGCGTTCCGACGCTGGAAAGCTATCTGCTGACCAAGAACGCCACCTATATTGCGCGAGATGAAAAGCGTGAATCTACTGGCAAGGATACCGCCGAGCTGAACGATGTGGAGACATGGAACACGCTGTATAACCAGTTTGGCAATGATGCTATCCCGCAGTTTGTGGATACCACCGATAATGACAGCGCCGTGCGGCGTATTGAACAGTATGCGGGAGACAGCGGCGTGAGCGCCTATATGCGCGCTTACAGCGCCGTTGCAAGCACATTAGAAGCTGGCAAAACTCCGAACAAATACTACGTTGGCATTGGCATGCAGAAGTATGGCCTTGATGACAACGACTTTGCAAAAGCGTATCTGGCTGCTTACAGAAAGACCGACAAAAAGGGCGCTGAGATGTACGAGAAGTACGGCGTGGACGGTCTGAAAGGCTGGGTGGAGTTTAAGGCCTATGCCGATGCAGACGGAAACGGGCATCTGAAAAAGGCCGAAGTCACCGACCAGTTAAACAAAATGAGCCTTACTGAGCAGCTGTACAACGCCTACTACAATGCAGCAATGGGGAAATGACCATGAAGTTTGATTTTTGTATGAGCCGGGACGAGTACGATGACCTGGTGTTCAGCCTGACGGACGACGAGAGGGAAGTACTGGACATGCGGCGGCATGGTCGTCGCAATGCTGAAATTGCAGCGGAGATGAACTGCTGTGAGCGGACCGTGAACCGGCATGTAAGGAGCATCAAAAGCAAAATGCGGTGATAGGGCGGGCCGATGACGAGCATCGGCCCCTACAGAACCGTATACAAAGTAAAAAGCGGGCAGCTATCCTTTGTGGGTGGCTGCCCGCCTTTTTGTTTTGGCGCAAAGATGGCGTGAAGGTGGCGCGTGGGTGTCCTACGGCGAAGGGAATTTTTTTGTACAATAATGGTAAGAAAGCGAGGTGGCTAAGATGTACCCGATGTGGAACAACTACGGGATGCAAAACCCCTACGGCAGCCCTTACGGCCAGCAGATGCAGCAGACCTTGCAGCCGTGCAGCATTACCAAAGTGAGCGGTGAGAACGGAGCGAAAGCCTTTGCCATGGCCCCTAATTCCAGCGCACTTTTGCTGGACGAAACCGCACCGCTGGTGTGGTTAAAAACGACTGACGGCGCAGGGTACCCGACCCTGACGCCCTACACCATTACCCAGTACCAGGCAGCCCCGCCGGTGGATGTGAACAGCCTGGAAAACCGTGTGAAACGATTGGAGGAGATGCTGAATGACAAACCCGATCCTGCAGGCAATGGGGAAAAGCGCAATGCCAAATAACCCGATGGCGATGATGCAGCAGTTTATGCAATTCAAGCAGCAGATGCAGGGGCAAGACCCGCAAAAGATCGTGGAGCAGATGCTTGCCGACGGCAGGATGAGCCATCAGCAGTTTGAACAGCTGAAACAGCAGGCAGAGCAGTTTAAGGGCATTTTCTACTGATATAAGCCGGGTCGACACGGTTTATAAATAAAATCTTACGAAAGGAAAAGAACCTATGGACAATGGTTATTCTTTGAGCGACCTGCGGGCCGCTACTGGGGATGGCAACGGCTTTGGCGGCAATGGCGCCTGGTGGATTATCATCCTGTTCCTCTTCTGCTTTATGGGCGGTGGCTTCGGCTGGAACCGTCAGGGTGAGTTCGGCCAGTATGCTACCGCTGCCAGCCAGCAGGAGATCCTGTTTGGCCAGCAGTTTGGCCAGCTGAACGACCGCATTAGCAACCTGGGCAATGGCATCTGCAATCTTGGCTACGAGATGCAGGGCAACATCGGCCAGCTTGGCAAGGAAGTGGCGCTGGGCCAGAGCAATCTGAACCAGACCGTGATGCAGACCGGCAACAACATCCAGCAGCAGATTGCCAGCTGCTGCTGCGAGAACCGGCTTGCCACTGCCAACCTGAGCGCCCAGATGGACCGCCAGACCTGCGACATCACCACTGCGATCCACGCAGAAAGCGAGGCTACCCGCGCGATGATGCAGGCCAACGAGATCCAGCAGCTGCGCGACAAGGTGAACGCCCTGCAGATGGACAACCGCATGTACGGCGTGGTGCGTTACCCCAACGGCTACACCTACACGGCAGGTCCGAGCCCCTTTTGCGGCTGCAATGGCTGCAACTAATTCGCTGTAACAGCGCACGAGCCCGCACGGCAAGCGCTGTGCGGGCGTTTTGCATGAAAGGAGTAAAACTATATGGCTTGCAATCAGAGGCTGAAAAGCGCCCACTACAAGAGCGCACAGAGCGCCTACAACAATGCTACCCAGACCATGCCCGCGACCGCTACGCCGGTCAATGTGCTGGGCGTGCTGGCCACCGATACCGGCTGCAGCATTGACACCAACACCGGCGGCTTTACCATCGAGTGCAGCGGCTTATACCGCATCAGCTACGATGTGACCTTTACCGCCACTGCGGCAGGCACAGAAACGCTGCAGGGCCTGAAAGATACCATGGAGCTGCCCTGCATGACGGCACAGGCTACGTCGGCTGCCAGCGGCACGGTTACGCTGCACGCGGAGACGGTGTTGTATATCCCGGCCTGCTGCGGCAGCACCCCGACCATCAGCGCCGTACTGAGCGGAGTCGCCGGTACGGTGACCCATGTCTGCGCCAGCGTTGTGAAGCTGGCATGAGGTGCGCGGGATGGAAAAACTGAAAGAGTACAAAGCAAAGCTGGAACGAGAAATCGACGAGTTTGTGGAGCACTATCCTGTAAATGAGCGCAGCGTTGCGGCGCTGACCGCTATGCTGGAGTGCTGGGAGCATGTGAAAGAATGCGCCAAGTGCAGCGGCGGCGGTGAGCTGACCAAAGAGGACGCCATGAGCTGGATGTACAACATGCAGAACGAGGACGGCAGCTTTGGGGCGCACTGGGATTTGGAGCAGGCAAAGATTTACATGGAGTCGCGCGGTGTAACCTGCGAACCCTGGAAGTGGGCCGCTGTGATGAACATGATGTACAGCGACTACTGCAAGGCGGCACGCAAGAACAGTGTTGACAGGCCTGAATTTTATGCCGACCTGGCGGCGGCGTTTTTGGAGGACAAGGACGCGCCGGAGGATAAGGCGGGACGGTACTACCACTATATTGCGGCGGCGCAGGAATAAAAAAGCAGCCCGCAGTGGTTCGGAATTTCCGAACTGCTGCGGGCTTTTGTTTGGTCAGGGGAGAATATCAAGTTCCCAGCCGGAGGGAAGTTCCAAAAGGAACAGGCCGGTGCGTTCCTGGGCACGCACCCAGAAATCAGACTTGCCAAGTTCTTTGGCAAGCGCCCGGCGGGATAGGTGGTCGAAGTACAGGGCTTTGAGTACGATCTGCTGGTCGCTGTTCAGCGGCTGCATGGCACGCAGGCGTTTGTTTTTAGCGACGTCCATTGCATCCCGTGCATAGATGTATTTGCGGTAGGATTTGTTATAGCGTTCTACCTGATTGGCTACAGGGTCGGATTTGCCGGTGCCGTGCGGCATACCGTCCAGGGCAGGGGAATGGAGCATTGTATTGGCCGTATTGAAAGCATCGCGGGCGGCGATGAAGTTTTGCTGGTAGGCGGCGTATTTCTGCATCCATTGGGTGCGCTGGGAGATGCCGCAGGGGATGTTATTTTCCATCGCTGTTTTTCACCTCTTTCAGTTTCATGCAGCGCGGCATGGTGCAAAGGCTGCCTGTTTTCCACTGGCATGTCGCGCAAAGATGTTCGCGGGCGTATTCATCGGCTAGTTGCTGTTTTGTCATGGGGTCACCTCCGATGGTTCTGGAAGCGGCAGTTCTGTCCATTTGAGGACTTTTGTGCTAGTTCCACGCGTAGGCTCACCGCCCCATTGACCATTGAAAAAATGCCCACGATCAATTGTACGGTACATGCAGTTGTAGTTGCCATAACGGAAGTATTCGTAGTAGCACAGGTATTCTCCGTTTTCTTTGGGCGGGTCATTCTGTGCATCGTGCCAAACGGTCGTTTTAGACTCCTCTTTATATGGTTTACACTGATATACAGCAGCAAGAGCATCAAGAACCCGCGCGCCAACTGGCGTATTTGATTTAAAAGGCAAATGCTCGCTAATGCACCTCTGTCTGATTGCTTTTAACGCATCGCCGCGCAAAATCAAATCATTGTTGTCATATTCTCCATTTATCATTTTATCTTTTGCCTTTTGGATAGCTTCAGCAATCCTATCTCCATCAAGTACAATGCTTTTCATCTGTGTTCACCATCCTTGCGCCACAGTTTGGACAATATCTGTAGCTGTATTCTTCCGGCGTTCCGCCATGCAATACAATATCGTTTTTGCAAGCAGAGCAATACCATATAATGTCATCGCCATAGTAATCGTCCCCGTTTTCCCAGTGCGCCGTAGACCGCATGGTTTCCGGGTCGATGGTAGAAATTGCTTTCAGCCATTTAGCAAAATACTGTAACTTTACAATTTCTTTAGCGCACCAAATTGCGTCAGCCGAGTCTCCTAATTCATTTGCTTTTCCATGCAATAGCATAATGTCTGATTCTATATTCTTTAGAATTGGCGCCGCATCAATCAGCCGCACCTGCTCTTTCGGCTGGCTTGCGCCGGGGATGGGGCATCCTATTGTCATGTTCATTTTTCTCCTCCGTGTGTATGTTCCATGCTAATATCTTCTTCCCGCTGCTGCGTTGCTTCCCGGCCAGCGGATACGCCCAGAGCGTAGAATACTACGAACAGGGCGGCAATGGCTGCCCCACCGATGATGTTTGCTAGGATTGTCATTCTGATACCTCCTAACCGTTTGATTTAAGGTTCAGCAGCATATCTTCTGTCAGATATAATGCCGCACCAGCGTATACATCATAGTTTGTACCATCTTCATAAATTTTTCGATCGTAGTAATATTCAATATAGCTGTGGTTTTCTTCTGATTTTCGTATTGTAACGAAGTCTATGCGGTCTTCTTTGTCTTCAATGCTATTTCCGTTTAATACGCCGTAGCAAATATAGTTTTTGTGCCCGATAACACCTCCGTATCCATTCGTTTTCATTTGTGTTGTTATATAGGCGTACAAGATTTTCTGCTTTGCCGAGACAGTTTTCTCCTCGACCACCGGGTTTTCTTTGCAGGCGCATAGCAGAACCGTCAAGACAAAAGCAACAGCCAGCGCAAATAACTTTTTCGTCATTTGGATACCTCCACGTCCGCAAGGAGCTTCCCGCCGATGTCTTTACCATAGCGGTCGCGGAATCGTTTTCCCATGAGCCACGACCGTAAACCGACAATCACATTTTGCGGGCTTGGTTCTGACATATTAGTATTATGAATCATGCAAAGCGCACGATAGCAGATATTGACATTGCTTGAATTTTCCACCATTTGCTTTTTTACATAATCAAACAACTTATTCGCCCAGCTTCTATTTCCATAGTGGGTAACAGCCATAATCGTTTTGATGGCTTTATTTCTAGTCATGGATTATACCTCCTCGTTCCAGTAATCGTCACGGCACTTATCACAACGGCAAGTGATACTCAAATATCCGTACTTGGCGCATCGCAATGGTTTCAAGGTGCTGTCTAATGAGCAAGGCAACAAACGAGTGATGATTTTTAAATTCGCCTTCGGGAACATCTTTAAAAACAAGCTCTGGCGGGCTTTGACTGGGTGGTCTTTTGCCCACTTAATTACTTTGTTGACGTTCTTTTTGATAGCATCTTCGTCAGGCTTCGAGACTCCGCATGCAGCAATCATGCATCTGATCTTTAGCCCGTCGTACAGCGGGCAAGCACTGCACCCGCCCTCTTTGAGAATCATCGTGCTACACATCCGAATGCGCGCCTTTTCGTACTCTAGTGCATCCATAGTCTTACTCCTTAGTCTTTTCTTATCAGTAAAGCCTTTTTAGGCATCACCAAAATGCAATTATCCATGTCGTCAACGATTCCAGTCATAAAGTTAAGACGACCTTCAGATGTTTTCATGAAATAGTCGCCCATCTTACCATATTGAAACATATCACCTAAGTTCAAATCAGCATAGCGAACCCTCCCGCTGTCATCTTTATCAATTACTGTATTCATGTTATTTACCTTCCTTGTTCATCAGAAATACACCCACATTCCTTTGATAGGCTTGCCGCAGTGCGGGCATTTGCCCACATCGTATCGGCTAACTGTAATATCAAGTCCCATTACAATACCTCCAATTCAAAATTCCATCCCATGTGATTTTGTCGTATCCGCGCTGCACATACTGGCCGTAGGAGATGCCCAGCGCGGCGGCTTCTCTTACGCATTGTTCAATGGATTTGATGTGGGGTTTCGGCGCCGCTGTTTTATCGGGCTTCTTTGCCTGCATGGCAGAGATAATGCCTTGCTGCCGCGCTTTCTTTTTCTCGTAGTTCAGCTTTGCCTTTTGCCTTGCTTTTTCTTTGATGCTTGCATCAAAGAACCGCTTGCAGGGCTGCACATCCCACATCATCTTGCCGCATTTTTGGCAGAATTTAGATACCGTCATAGCGGTTCCTCCGTCTTTTTGGTATCAATGCCGATGCCCTGTAGTGTTACCTGTGCCCAAAGGTCTGCAAGCTGGTCGTTGCGGTACTCATTGTATTTGTCGGCTACCGGACCGGTCATGCAATTTTGGATTTTAACCAGCGTCCGGCGGGACAATCCTGCCTGATAACAGGCCAGCAAACAAAGATATGTTGCTCTCGTGGCAATGTCGTTGCGCTCTTTCATTGCCGCTTCATGGGCGCGGGATTGAATGCCCTTGATTTTTTCTTCGGCATATTCGTCAACGGCTTTCTGCAATGCCGGAGTAGGGTGTAGTCTGGCTTTCACGTCTCTTCAACTCTTTCCTGTTTTGTACAATCCATATTTTCTGACATCGCGGCGGATTTTAATGCCGCGCTCTGCATCTGCCGCGTCCGCTGCTGCATCTGCAAGCCGCTGTGCGCGGATTTTCTCGAACATGGCCGCATACTCGCCGTAGCGATTGCAAGCGCTGTGGCAGTGCGCATGGCGGTCTGGGCAGTCTTTACATGGGCTTGTCATCGTCCGGCATCTCCTCGATAAAAATTTCTGTGCGGGGATTGGCTTTGTCGTACAGTACACGGGAGCCGTCCACGCTGGCAATGATGGTGTTGTTATCGTCTGCAAGGATTTTTGCGGCTACAAGCGTGTCGTGGCAGGCTTCAAGCAAGTTCGTTAAATCCACGCGGCGGCGTGTTGGCATATAGAACACCGCAGCAATGCGATAGCGCCCCGCCAGCGGGGTTTTCGGCTTTGGGATGAGATACCACATGGCGGCCTGCTCGTACTTCTTGTACTGCCTGCTGGGGGCAATGAACGACTTGCCGGTGCGGCGGTTGGTCAGGATTTGCTGGCTGTTCTTTTTGGTGATGGGCGGCAGGGAGATTATGTATTTTTGTATCACGGTACAATCTTCTTTACTTTTGCGTAGTACTTCTCGCTGTACCAGATGTCCGGCAGGCGGGGATTTTGGGTAAAGCCCGCCTTTTTCAGTTCCTTTTCGGCAGCGCCGGTGGTGGTGTAGGTCTGGTGAGAGTGCCGGATATCCCCGGTAGAGCGGGAGTAGGTGATGATTTCAATGCGTTTCATCGGTACAAAGCGCCTCTTCCAGGTGCTTTTTCGCGGCTTCTACCAGCATATCTGCATCGCGCAGCTTTTCTTTGGCTTCATCCCGCATTTTCTTCGCATGTGAAAGCTCAACGCAGGCAAAATTAAATAAAAATTCTTTCTCACTCATAGTCTGCAACCTCTTTGAACCGTTGATAGGTTCCGTCAAATGTGATGGGCAGTTCTGCACATTCTCCGCGTTTGTTTTTGGCGAGGATGAAGCAGTATTTTGTATCGATGACCTGCCCTCTTTCGTCGCAGTTGTTTTTCTTGCCTAGCAGGATAACGGCATCGGCATCCTGCTCAATCTGGCCGGATTCCTTCAAATCCCGCATAGATGGTTTTTCATCACCGCCGCGATTCAGCTGTGCAAGCGCAACCACAAGCCGCCCGGTGGTCTGCGCCATCGTATGCAGCTGCATCGAGATGTTTGTGACGGTCTCGTAGCGGCTAACGCCCTTGCAGGGAATCAGCTGCAAATAATCCACAATCACCACATCGGCCTGTTTGGCTGCTGCTGTTGCCGATACCCATGCCACGCTTTGCCCGCCTGCATTGATGAGCCATAGCGGCAGCTGACTAACAGCGGCGCATGCTTCGGCGTACTGCGTATCTTGCGCCGGGCAGCGCTTGAATACGATCTCATCCATCGGGATAAGCGCCCAGCAGGCCATCAGCTTATCGAACAAGCCTACCTGGTCGGTCTCGTAGCTGAAAAAGCAGACCTTTTTGCCAGATTTGGCAAATTGCAAGGCCATCTGCAAGCCCAGCGCAGTTTTACCGGCTGACGGCCTGCCGCCCACAACAACCATCTGGCCTGGCAGGATAGAGCATTTTCTATCCAGCGGCCCCAGCATGGTTTTGAAGCTGCGGTCTGTCTTGTCGTTCTGCTCCATCAGCCAACGGCCTGCCGTTTCCGAGATGCTCATGCAGCGGTTATCCACCGAATCTTCTGTAAGGACGCTGGCAAGCTCTGTAAACGTTTCGCGGAGCTGGTCGATACTTTTCCCGTCCTCTGCCAAAGAAAGCCCCAGAAGCGCCGCTTTGCGGCGTGTGGCGTCATCCTTGACAGCCTTAACAAATTTACGGTAGCCGGATATAGGCGGCATGATCTCTGCGCAGTACATCACGGTATCCTTGTTGCGCATGAGAATAACATCGTCCTTGCCGTAGTAGCCGCGCGATGTGTACAGGTCTCGGATTTCAGCAAAGGCAGCCCTGCAAGCACCGTCTGCAAAATCATCTTCGCTCAGATGGTCGATGCAGTACAGGATGGTTTTTGTGTTCAGTGCCATGATGCCGACAACGCATTGTTCCGGTGTTGCTGTCATCAATACCACCCCGATTCTGTTTTTGGCTGCGGTGCGTTTTGTTTCCGGGAACGCTCCCAAGTACGTACTGCTGCTTTCCAGTCTTTCATTGGGTTCTTGCCTACCTTCCAGCCCTTGCTTGTGTAGAAGTCGCAAAACTCGCTGCCGTCAATGCCGTTGTTTCGTTCCCGGCAATAGGTGTTGACTTCTTCCGGCGTAGGAGGGACAAACCGTTTTGGAACGGACACGCCCTCGTCCCCCTGTGGGGGATTATAGTGGGTATATTCTTTACTTCTTACCTTCTTAGTATTAGAGGGTTGGTTGATGGTTGGTTGATGGTTGGTTGATGGTTGGTTGCTATCCTGGTTGCTTGCCTGATAATCGGCATAATTTTTTATCGTGAATACGGTAAAATTGCCATGTCTTGACGTGGTTACTTCGTTGGTTGAAATTAGCTTGGAAATTGCAGTTCGGATTTGTTGGCGTGATAAACCGGTCTGTTTGCTAATTTCTGACGATGTAGCGACAACCTGTCCACGTTCCAAAGTAATGCCGCGATAAAACTTATCCTCGTAGCTGGCAATCAGCAGCAGGTGAATAAACACATCCTTTGTGGGGCCGTCATCATACCAGCCCCATTCGAGCATTTTTCTATATAGCTTGATGAAGCCCTCGTTTGCCATTGTTTAACACTCCAGGTAATACACGGCATAGCTGACTTTTTCGCCGTAGCGGTTTTTGCTGCTTGCCGTTCTCTTTTGGATGGGGATTCCGCGCTTTTTCAAATCATTGATGCGGGATGCAAGGCGGTAGATGCCATACTCCTGCATGGCTTGTGCAGCGGTCAAGCTGCCGCCGCTCTCTAAGTGGCGAAGGATTCTATCACATTGGGTCATAGCTGCACCTCACTTAGAATGGCAAATCACCGTCATCATCGGAAATGGGCGCATATGCGTCTACAGACGGCACTTTTGTTGGCAAGGTCTTTTTGTTCGGGACGGCGTAATCGCCACTCTGGATGGCCTTAACGCTGCGCACAGCGTTTACATACAGCCGGGTCTTGACCTCGCCGTTGTACTCGTACTCTTCCTCGCCAAGAACCATGCCGACCAGCTTGCGGGACAGGGTGGATTCATCGTTTTTAAAGGTATATCCTGCGTTACTGTTCTGTACAGCGGTAAGAAATGCCTTGAAATAGGGCTGTGCCTTTTCTTTGTAGGAACGAATCAGAACGCCGGCGCGGGGCCAGTTGTCCAGATTCATGCGATCTCGCATCTCACGGAAGTAGTTTTTGTAAGGGCCTTCGGCAATATCGAACTCAATGCGCAGATACTCTTTATCGGGCACATCTTCGGCGCGGATGATACCGCAGACATAGCCGCCAGGGGTCAGGCGAGAATCGGTTGCTTCGGTTACGTTATTCCAGTCAATGTTTTTCATGGTTTATTCCTCCATACCATAATATTCACGAATTACTTTATCTACGGTGGCCAGATCGTTTGGGATCAAGTCGGCATCAAACATGCCGATGGGCGTTTTGACGGTATCCTGCCCGCTGTTGCGGGTGGAAAAAAGATACTTGCCGTCCTGCACAACGGTTTTTAAAACGATGGTGTACTTGCCCTCCAGTGTGACCTTTTCGTCCAGCAGCTTGCCGATGGTCTTAAACTTCTCGTTGCCGTTGGCATCCATTTCGGAGTGGCCGAGAAAGTAGACGATTCGGTCAGCAGGGAGTGCGGCGGCACGTTCCACCAGCGTGAAGTAGTTCAGAGCCATGTCGGTGAATTTCTGGTATCCTGTGTTCTTGGCAGTGCGCATGAACTCGTCTACCATCAAGTAGGTTGCGTCGTCAATAATGATGCTCTTACGTTCAGTTTTATAGAGAACTGCATCAATTTGTTCGTATTTGTCAGTGTTTACAGTTTTCAAGTTGGTGCGGAAAGGCATCGGTTTGCCGGATACGTTGATAACAGCGATTTTTGAGGGGTCAAAGTTGCGCAGGCTGGCAGACTTGCCTGTGCCAGACTGGCCGTAAACCATAACGATAATAGCCATTAGATTGCTTCTCCTTCCGGGTCTGGTGTAGTCAGGTGGATGCGGTAGCATTCCGGCGGGCAGGTGTGCTCAAGCGGGATGGCGCGGATGATGGGCACTTCTACGCGGATGCCGTTGGCGCGGGTGTAATTGGACATGTAGCGGCGGCGGGCGCTTGCGTGCAGGCGGGCACCGTAAAATGCGGCAATCGCCTGCAAGTCTTTGTTGTAATAAGCGCCGACAACGCCGTTTGTGACGGTGAAAAATCGTGCGTCAGGCTTTTGTACCGTCTTTGCAGCGGTAAGCATAACTTGAAGCTGTTCAAAAAGGTTCATTATCTATCGTCCTCCATGCAGGTGGGTTCTTCCCAAGCGTTTACCTGGTCAATGCAGTTATCGCACCCTAATATTTCGTTTTTTTGACGGTAAATATAGGTGCATTCTTTGTGGCAGATAGGGCAAAGTGGGAATTTTTCTTTAGGCGGGTATGGGTTGTCGCTGGTGTAGTAGCTCATTTGTCTACATCTTCTTCATCTGAAAAATGAAATTCCATCAAATCGGCAATAGCAAGGTACTCCTTAGCCAGCTTCCCTTCACCGTGCGTTTTTTTCACGATGCTGCGAAACTGCGGTAAGTCGCCATAGAAACAGCCGCATTGAACGCGAACCACTTTATCCGTGCAGCGAAAAAATGTTGTAGTACGAAAATATCTGCCGAAACCTTTTACAGCGGAGTAATCCGCGTTGCCGGAGACCTCCGCGTTGCCGGAGACCTCCGCGTCGCCGGAGACCTCCGCGTCGCCGTAGACCAACGCGTTGCCGGAGACCCACGCGTTGCCGGAGACCCACGCGTTGCCGGAGACCTCCGCGTCGCCGTAGACCCACGCGTTGCCGGAGACCTCCGCGTTGCCGGAGACCTCCGCGTCGCCGGAGACCCTCGCGTCGCCGTAGACCAACGCGTTGCCGGAGACCCTCGCGTCGCCGTAGACCAACGCGTTGCCGGAGACCCACGCATCGCCGGTATTGGAGAGGTTTTCTTCTTTCTCTACAAAACCACCCAGTTCACCAGCATTTACGTTGCCAAAAGAAACAAGCGCCTTGATTCGGAACAGCTTTTTCCCAAAAATGTTTGTTACAAATTTAGCGGTAAGTTTAAATTTTTTCATTGCTGGATATCTCCTTAAAATACAGCCCGCACAGCAGATTCAGCGCCAGCAGGGCGGCGAGGGCGGCGGGAATGTTGAGATTGCCGAGCGCGGCCAGCAGCAGCACCAAATCTGCCGTGATTGCCAACTTGACGGCGGTGTGGGTAAGTGATAGAATACAGCTAGAGCTTTTAGCGATGCTCTGTTTTTTTGCCGTTCCGGTGGTGGTGCACCGGGGCGGCGTTTTTGTTTTGGTCATTTTTCTTGCTCACTTTCATTTTCTTGCTCTTGAGCCAAACGTGCGGCACGGCGCTCCAACTGGTTTACAGCGTACTGCTTGCACTTTTCACGGTTCTTACTGCGCCATGCACGCATATACTCTGCGCGGGCTTTCTTCGCTGCATCAGACATTTCCGCGTTTTTCATTACAAAAACTCCTTTTAACAGATAAGGCTTGCGATTTGCTCGCAAGTAAGGTTGCTGGCTTTGCCGAAGTGCATCCAGACCCAGGAGCGGGAGCGGCCCAGGATTTTTGCAATTTTGGTGGGGCCGAAAAGCATCTCGCCGGGGTAGAGCTCGGCAGCGCGGGCGCGGACGGTTGCGAGGGTGTCGCGGTATAGGGGTTTTTCGCGGGGCATGGGGTTACTCCTTTCTTAAAAGGTCGTCTACGGTGCAGCCGTAGAGCTTGGCCATAAGGACGAGCGTTGCGGCGCGGGGCATGTTTTCGCCGGTCTCCCAGCGGCATACAGCCGACTGGTCAACGCCGAGCTCTTTTGCTACCTGCGATTGGGAAAGACCTGCTTTCTGGCGGGCCTGCGCAAATGTCATAAATCTCACCTCCCGATATGAAATAATGAGATAATCTCATTGACAAACAAGAGAGCCAAAGTTATAATGAAGTTGTCAGAAATCATTGGTAAGCCGCTGAAACATGGGGCTTGGCTTTTGCTTTGCTTGTTCGTATGTTATGATTATATCTCATCTTCTTCATGTTTGCAATAGCTAAACCTCATGTTTTTCATGTTCGGCACTATGCCTAAAATGAGGTTGTGTTATCTGTATGTTTTGGACGAATTTTTCTACGCTTTGCGCCGATAAGAATTTATCCCCTAATGCAGTGGCAACGGAACTAAAAATCCCGTCTGGGTCGATAACAGCGTGGCGCAATGGAGCTACACCACGAACCAAGTCACTCACGAAAATAGCTAATTATTTCGGCGTAACCGTTGACTACCTTTTAAATGCAGAAAAAGAAAACCCCACCAGCGTTGCCGCTGATGGGGTGGACGAACTTGATAAAGAGGCGCTGGACATCATGCACCAGTTGCCGCCGGAGAAACGGGCGGCGGGTCTGGCGATGCTGCGAGGGCTTTTAAGTAACTGACATAGGCGGCCTTATCTGGCAGCTGATGCAGCATAGCGATGAATTCTCGGTCTGTGATTTCCTGCATGATTCTTCTCCTTTTTATGTAGCTGATGTTTTTGATACAACTATACACAACTTGCAGTTGTATTTCAATAGTAATCTTGCACAAAATTGGGGTTTACCTGTTGGCTGTACGGATTATTGGACGCTTTCGCTTTTTGGTTCTGCCGTGATGGGCGGGCGGTGGCTCTGGCACTTTGCACATATCGCAGCTCCTTTTGTTTAAAGTGTACTACGCCCACAATAGACTTTTTGTCAGAGCGTGTAAATAACCAAAAAAGAAATTGCTATACATGACGGAATATCTCGACTTACGGGGGCGAATATTTTGGACTCATCGTATATAAAAACGCTGATGGAACGTGAAAACGTGACGCAAGCAAAACTTGCAGAATTGACAGGGATACCGCAGGGGACATTATCTAGAATCTTAAACGGTTCGACAGATTGCCCCACGTTTGCCAATGTGACGGCCATTGTAAAGGCGCTGCATGGCAGCCTTGACGTAATGACCGGCATCGTGAGCGACCCGGACAAAAAGCCGATGCAGGCATCGGAGCGGGAGCTTTACGAAAAGCTGCTTGCAGACAAGGAGCGCCAGCTGCGCAGCGTAAACGGGATATTGGAACAGAAACAACAGTGGCTGCGGAAAATGTGGCGGGCTTTGGTACTTATGATTGTGATAATCGGCATAATACTTATTATTGATATTTGTATTGGGTCGGTTGGGTTTATACGATATTAAAGGGGTGGCAGAAATGCCGAAGCCGTTAGTCTTTTGGCGTACTGATGAAGCGGATGACTATATACACACAGAAAAAGACTGTGTAGAAATAGCAGACGCCAAAACGGTGCAGTGTGGGTCGATTGAAGATGCACAGAGAAGCGGGCATACAAGAGCTTGCCCTTACTGCCAGCGGGCGCGGAATTTGCCAGAGAGAAAAGAAACCGTTGTTGTAAAAAGCAAGGCGGGTGTGCCGACAGTACAAAGGGCATCTGCATGGATTGCAACGCTTGCCGCTGTTGCGTGTACATGGCTGTTTTGCTGGTTATACTATAATGAACAAAGCACAGATATAAAAAATGCTGCATATAACGATGGGTATGTTGCAGCAGAAACGGATTATTCGGAAACGTACGAAAGCCGTTACCGCGAAGGGTATGACACGGGCAAATCCGCAGGCTATGACTATGGAAAACGCGAAGGATATACAAGCGGATATGCTGAAGGATATACAAAAGGAAAAGACTCTGTAGATACAGATTCGAGCTATCAGGACGGATATAACAACGGCTATAACAAAGGATACGATGCCGGTTATAATGACAGTGCCGGAAGCTATAGCCAATACAGTGCACCACAAAGCAGTTATACATATACTGTTTATATCACTGCAACAGGGCATAAGTATCATGCGGCGGGGTGTCAGTATCTTAAAAATAGCAGTATCCCTATAGATATAAACAAAGCAATATCGCAAGGATACACGGCATGCAGCCGATGCAATCCGTAACAAAATAAAAAGCCCCTGCCGGTGGGACAAGCACCGACAAGGGCAAAGGGTGTCAGCATTTAGCTGGCATCTTTTAGTATATAGATATTTTAGGAGGGTGTCAACATGAAAAGAAATTTGACGGACGGGCTGATGCTGCGCAAAGATGGCAGATACCAGCGCAAGGAGCAAATCGGCGACAGCTGGAAAACCTTTACAGCCAGAACGCCAGCAGAAGTATGGCAAAAAATAGATGACGCAAAAGAAGAGCAGGAAGAAAAAGAACGGAAAGAAGAAGCCACAGCGAACGCCGGGCCGCTGTTCAGTGAGATTGCGGAAGAGTATAAGCGTGTTGTTGCTGGTATGAAGATCGGAACACAAAAAAGCTATATGCCAGCCATCAAGCGGGCCTGTGAGACGTTCGGCGAATACCGCATGAAAGAAATTGAGCCGTACATGATCGCGGAGTTTTTGCGCGGGCCGGAGATGGCCGGGCGGGCTGCTACGACGGTAAGCAACCAGAAAACCGTGATAAACAACATTTACCAGTATTGGATTGATAGTCCAAAGTGGCGCGGCGACGTAAACCCGGCAGCACAAACCAAAATGCCGCGTGGATTGAGCAAGGGAAAGCGCCAGCCGCCTACAAATGAGCAGGTAGCCGTAGTAAAAGAGCATTACCTAGACCCCGATGCGCTGCCAGCAGTGGCCTATCTGTGCACTGGCGAGCGAAAAGGGGAGATGTGCGCTATACAGCTGCGTGATATTGATTTTAAACGCAATATCATCCACATAACCAAAACCGTAGAGCACAAAGGAAATGCGGCAGTTATACGAGACTACGGAAAAACTCCGGCAGCGATTCGAGAAGTGCCGTTGTTGTCCATGCTGAAAGAAGCACTAAAGCCGGTGCGGAAGATGCCGAAAGACACGTATATTATCGGGCTGGATACAAAACCCGTAAGTAAAAGCCGATACGATCGCATGTGGCAAAAGTTTTGGAGAAAATACGGCATTGCTGAAGCAATACCGCGCACAAAGAAAGTCGAGCGGCGCGGCAGAGTGGACACGATCGCGTACACGGATTGGAAGGTGCCAGTATGTGGTCACCAGTTCCGGCATGAGTATGTGTGCATGTTGGCGATGGCAGAAGTGCCCGAAGAGATTGCAATACAGCTTGTAGGGCATGCAAATGCCAAGATGATACACGAAGTGTATTTATCACTAAAGCCCCAGATGATAGAGGACGCGCGAAAGAAATTAGAGAATATTTTAACAGGGCGATAAATTGGACTGAAAAAGTGGCCTGAAAAGTACAGTCCGATTTAACGGTATTTTCTATAAGTTTTAAATTCAAGTTTGGTGCAGCCTTGGTGCGTATTCACTTTTTATGACGATATATCGACAAGGAAATAGAGTTCGACTCTCGCCACTCGGACTTTTTATGCACTGGGCGTTGAATCGCAGAAAAACCGCTTAGCCGCGTAGCTAAGCGGTTTTTTCTTTGCTTTCGCACGCTTTAAAACGTTCAAAAATGTATATTATGCGTGGTGCAATCATGGTGCATACACGATATACAGCACTGTTTATTGGGATTTTGGTGCGCTTATGGTGCAAATTTGGTGCAGAAAATCATGGTGCAAACGTGGTGCAAAAGAAAAAAAGCCGTCCGAGTTGGGCGGCTTTTGCGTTAATCGTAAAGCTCATTAAACCAGATAGGGCCGTAGCGGTAAGAGATCACATAGCCGGGGCGGCCTTGCGCGTCAGTAGAGGGGCCGACGGGCTGCGCGGCCAACATGGTGACGTGGCAGCCAGCGGCAAAGGATAGCGCGGCGGCGATGATGACGGAAATAATGGCCTTCTTCATGTGGGTTGTACCTCCTGTTCATTGGCCCGGGCGGGGCCGGGGTTACTTGTCAAGAATCTGCATGACCTGCCGGGCGGCGCGCTTGCCGTTCTCGGTGAGCTGTCGCTGCCATGCACCGTTGCGCGGGCTCCAGCGGAAACCGTAAGACTTGAGCAGGGCGCGGGTGTCGTCGTCGGGCTTGCCGTCAAAAATGAGCTGTACGCGCATCTGGTCGGAGTTCTCTTTATAGGTGTAGCCGTTGTGCTCCACCTCTGCCGGGGTGGCCTCCTTCGCGGCCTGCAGCGCGTTCAGGCGGTCTTGCAGGCGCTTGACGTTGGCAAGGCTGTTCTGCAGGGTGTAGGGCGGGTATGGCGTGCCGGTGTACCATCCTGCGGCCCAGTGGCTTTCGATGTTGCGGCGCTCCTTGGCGTCAAGGTCAGGGCATCCTTCCAGCGTCTTGTGCTGGCGGTAATAAGCATTAGTGGCCTTCATCCTGTCGCGCTCTGCCTGCAGGCGGTTGAGCTTGTAAGTCAGTGCTTCGATCGCTTCTGGGTCATTGCTCTTGATGGGCTGGCAGTGGGCGCGGCGCAACAGATCAAGATAATGTTCTGCGCGGCGGTACATGTCGCGGTTGGCATCCCATGCGGCAACCTGCGCGGCCTTCTTTCGGGCGGGGAAGTTGGAAGGGCCTGCAATCAGCACGGACGGGCAGCGCGTGCCGATTTCGTTGTCCTTGTTGATGGCAGCGGCCAGCGTGGCGGCGTAGCGGTCTAGCAGCCATTCGGCGCGGTCTCGCTGTGCATCGGTTGCGCAAATGGGCTTGACGCGCTCCAGCACGGCGGCGGCCTCGTCAACTTGGGCGCGGTAACCGGCTGTTGCGCTGTTGGCCTTGTAGTCGCTCATGCTCATCATGTCGTGAGCGGCGCGGGCGGTGGTCTCGTTGATAGGGTAATACATGGTTGCGATCTCCTTTTTGTGATTTTGGGTAATGGGCTAGGGTTGCTTTACGGTGCAGCCCTGCAAGGTGTCAGGCGGGGATGGTTTCGCGGTCGCGGGTCTGGTAGGACTGGCCGTTATACTTGGCGTAGATGTCCTGGTAGCTGGCCTTGCGGTTCCGGCGGCTGGTGTCGCCGGTGGGGTGCCAGTAGTACTTACAGCGGTTAGCAGACCAGCGGAAGCCGAGACCCTCGAGGATGCGGATATACTTGTAATTGGTGTCGGCCCAGATCCAGGAGCCGACCACGTCGAACTGCAACCCGGGGCACTTGCTGAGCTTGTCGGCCATCGCGGCGGTTTCGGCATCCTGTGCAGCCTTGGCGGCGTCCTGCGCGGCCTTGTTCTGCTGGTACTGCTGGCGGCCTTGCTTGGCCTGTTCGGAACAAAAGCGGGGAAGCGTGGGCTTGAGCTCGTCCCACTCGGCGTTGATCTCCTGCATGTCGGTTACGCTGCCGCCGTGGTCGGGGTGGTGCTCGGCAGCCAGGCGGCGATACATTGCGGTGCCTTCGGTGATGGTGGACGGGCGAGGGGTGAACCATTTATAGGTTTTATAGGTGGTAGTCATGTTGTAGGCCTCCTGTTTTGATTGGTGGGGTTGTTTGCTTTCGATGGCTTTATTATATCCGTCTACGTGTATCTTGTCAATACGTCTACGTGTAGTTTGTAGGATTGTACAATAAACGTCTACGTGGTTTGTGCAGATTGTACACGTTGACGTATTCGGTGCGTTGTGGTATGATAGTGTTACTATATAAGGAGGGGATAACATGACATCGCAAGCACAAATACAAGCAAATATCCGATATAATCGCAGCCGGGACAGCATTACAATCAGGCCCAGCAAAGAGGACGGCGCAGCAG
>ERZ1034878.286-NODE-286-length-26942-cov-150.346376_pt1 | contig 26942 bp, 39 predicted proteins | sample MGYA00520593_ERZ1034878 | MGnify/ENA primary metagenome ERZ1034878 (study PRJEB33766, sample SAMN09781724) | gut metagenome | biome: gut microbiome | host: Homo sapiens | place: Madagascar | study: EMG produced TPA metagenomics assembly of the PRJNA485056 data...
GTCGGGGATTCGAACCCCGGACACCCTGCTTAAAAGGCGTAAGCCAGTTCGAAAAGCGCAGTATATTGTTGCAATAAAGCGGTATAGCGCGGTAATTATCGATGTTTTTCTTGCAAAAATGTTACGCTGTACCGCGTCGTATCGTTTAGGTTACTACCAAATTACTATCACTGATTTTTTTTGTTTTAAAGCTTGACAATGCGCCAATATCGGCGTATAATAAGAATGTAAACAAAAAGGAACACCTTAGGAGGGGAAAACAATGACAAAGACAGATATTTTTGACAGAATGGATCAGTTGCACAGCAGCGCAGCGCGGTTGCTTTGCTATTCCCTTGGCGGAAATCCGCAGAAAATTGTTGATCAATGGGCCGAACGGATCGGCGAAGAAAACCCGCTTGCCGAGTTTTTTGGCGGCGAACCTGTCTTGACTTTGGACGATGCAGCCGAGGGCGCTTACTGGGACATTGTTAAGTGTGTAAAATCGCTGTATTTTGCGGACATGACCAGAGATACCGCCGTTGCCGTAGGCAATGCAATCCCTTACCTCAACGGCAAATTGATCCTGACCGACGGAATCGAATTTACGTCCGATGGCTTTGCAGACGCATGGAGTGACGCCCACCCCGATCAGCCCCGCATATCTCGGCTTGTGGATATAGGATAAGGAGGCGGCAATATGCGCAGGAAATATGCTGACTGCCGACGGGACGACGGAGACTGCACCGTTTGCTCTCTTGTTAATTGGGGGAGAGACTGCCACAATCGCGCAATCACAAAACTTGAGTGGTGCCGCCGTATGGCGGGCATGACGCAAACAGAGCTTGCGCAAAGATCGGGTGTACATTCGCGGCAAATCCAAAAAGTGGAGCTTGGCGAGGCCGCGGCGGAAAATCTTACTGCCAAAAACATAGTTGCCCTTGCGGATGCATTAGGTGTAAACGTAAAAGATCTTTTATGATATTATCATCAGGGGAGGAAACAATGCCATGAACATCAAAATTTATCAAAATTACGGCGTTTTGGCCGCGGAGAAGCGCACAGTCTACACGTTTGGCAGGCCTCATCCCACTGCTGTTACATGGGACGAAATAACGGCCGAAGTCCCTGAAGACTGGAAATACTGGGAGAACGCCGCTGGCACCGGTATGGTAACGGCTCCTTGGGGCTGGGACTACGCAATTAACGAGGTCTTATGTGGAGATGATTTCCCGCATTTTTATGCTTTGGACAATAACCGGACGCCGCATCAGACTATGCTGAAGATTATTAAGTGAGAGTAAATCGAACGCATTAGGTGCAACCATAAAAGACTTTTTGTAATCTAAAAAAGAGCGCCGATTATCGGCGCTCTTTTTTTCGTTATTGCAGCTTGCGCATGACGCTGTTATAAACTCGCTCGTTGGTGATTTTGAGCGTTTCCATGAGATCATCCATAACTTGCCACGCATAGTCTTGCCCCGCATTATTTACCGCTGTCAAAAAATCACTTTCGGCGGAATTGGCTGTGCGGATCGGAGCGGAGGCCGAAGAATATAATGCTTGAGGAGCTGCCGCCTGCGGCTGGCCGGTGTGCTGATCGCGTATAATATACAGGGTTGCCAGCTTTTCGTAGTTCGCCCAGCTTGATTCCTCGGTTTCAAGGCGAGAGATCCATAGCTTTATCTCGTTTTCGTTTATCACGGGGGACACCCCCTTTAATTCTCCATAAGGCTGGCGGCGCGGCGCAGAGCCTCCCTGACGCGCTCGTCATCCGTTTCCCGCATCATGTCGTTTAGCTGGGTGCGCAAATGCTCCACGCCATCCGAGCGGCTGTAATGTCCACGCACATAGTGCGAGCCGCGCCGGGCGTAGGAGCTGCCCCGGCCATAAGTGCCGCGCATATCCGCTTCCCAATCACCGCCGCCAGAATAGCCGTCCGATTCCATCATGTCAATTTTATCTATGTTCTTGATGGTTGCTGTCAGCTTGTGGGCAATTTCCAGGTCACCCGCACCCAATTCGCCTTTTCGGGCCAGTTCGTCCAGCTCTTTGCAAAGCATATCCCGCAGTTCATACATAGATTTCATACCCATTGTGTTCTCCTTTCTCAGCTCACACGGTCGATGGTCAGGTTGCTATTGGCAAAGCTGACCGCCTCCGCGCTGGTGTTCTTCGCTGCCACAGTCACGCAGCAACCACGCGGCACTTCCACAATGGCGCTGACGTAGACGTTAAAATAGTTTTCCACCGCAGCCGGGGTGACGGTCGCCGTAGCTCCGTTAAGTGCTTCGCCGTTGACAGCAAGCGCCGTGGTGATCGCGCCTACCGTGCCGCCCGTTGGGACGGCGATGTTCGCGCCAAAGCTCACCTTAAAGCGCGCCTTGCACTGCTGCGTCAGCCCGCGCAGGGTGACGAGCCCGCTGCCCTCGCGGTGGACGATGCAGGGCTTGCCGCAAGCCGCCGTGGAGACCATCGGAACATTCTGGTCAGCAGGGACGGTCACGATTCCGGGATTTACATATTCAGCCATAATTTCAGTCCTTTCATAAAATACAGCGGCAGGGCTATTGCCCCGCCGCCTTTGTTTAGTATCGGCACGGGGCCGACCATTTCCCAACATAGGGAAAAGCTACGCTATGCAGTTGTCAGCAGCCGCAACCGGCAAACTGGTTGCAGCAATAGGGGTTCTGCACCGTGTAGGCCGGAATGGGAGAAGGCCGGAGCTGAGACACCAGATAACTGTTTTGCGCCGCCTGGCTTGCCGCCAGCTTCAAGCCCTGGTTTTCGGCCTGAAGGTCAGAGAGCTTGCTCTGCGTCAAAAAGTCGAGGATTGCGCGGCTGTTGCTGTTGGCGTTGTCGATGATGTCGCGGGTCGCGTTCTGCACGGTGTTGCGCGTGTCGCACGCCTGCGCCGCCATGTCATAGCGCACCTGCGCGATAGCCGCGCGATTCTCGCAGCAGCAATTTGCGGCCTGCATCTGCATGGCGTTGAGCTGCTGCATCAGCGCCGCTTGCTGGTTGCTACGGGACAGTTCGGCCTGTGCAAAGCCGTTTGCCATCGCCATGTTGGTGCCGTTGACAAGCTGCGCCTGCTGGTAAAATCCGTCGCAAAGGCCCTGATTTACACTGTCGATCTTGCGCTCGACATTAGCAAAATCAGATGTCAGCACGTAGCCGTCGACCACGCCGCCGCCGTTGCCGTTGTTTCCCCAGCCGTTGCCGCCCCAGCCGCAGAAAACAAACAGGAAAAGAATGATGATCCACCACGCGCCATCACCGCCGAAGCCGCCAAAGCCGCTGTTCATCATGCCGGTTGGCGCAACAGGCATAGTGGCCTGAACGCCGCCGTCAGAAAGAGACATAGTATCACTCCTTTGAAAAATTTTTATTCATCAAATCGTGGCCACGATAAGATTTCTGTAAATAAGCAAACTCTTTGCTCATTTGTTTGCTTATTGCATCAGACTTTGAAACTGCTTTGCCATCTGCTGCAGCTGGTTCAACTGCTGCTGGTTGAGCTTACCGCTCTGCAAAAGCTTTTCGACCTCTGCTTTTGGATCGCCATGAAAATTTGCCTTGAATTGCTGGAACCGCTGCATCATCTGCATGAAGCCGTTCCCTCCGCCGAGCGCTCCGAAAAAGGGATTATTCATCGTCATCGTCCTCCTTGCGCTTCTTCTTGCCCTTCAATTCGCCCACAAGCGCCGCCAGCGCGTCGAACTCTTTGCGGGTGACAAATTCCACGCCCGGCTTTTGCGGCGCGTTAGAGGCCGTTTCTGTGCGTTCTACGAGGTCGTAAATCTTGAGCGTCGGCCTGCCACTTGCATCTGCCTGCTTGAGATAGACGGTAGGCGCGGTACTGTCCCATAACGCAACCGCCGCGTTAGGCGCTATCATCCAATTCCGGGCCTCCTGCTCACCGCTTACCCATTGCACCCCACCCTGCGCGATTGGATTTTGCGGGGCCTGTGGCGTCTGCATCATAGGCATCTGCTGCTGCCGCATCTGCATGAGTGTGTCCGGCATAGGCTGCGGGTAATAAGGGTTTTGGTAGCCGTAAGGGGTAAAAGCCATAATTATTCCATCCTTTCCGTTGTCCAGTAATATAAGGGCACTTCGCCGCCCGAATTCCAGGAATCAAAAATTATGCCATCCTGTACGCAGACCACATGTCCGGATAGAGCAAGGATATAAGTCCCTTTTGGGTGCTCCTCCGCAAACCGCGCCACCGTGTAGCAATCTGGGCATGTGTCCGGGATAATATGCCGCCGATATCCGATACTGCGCAAGTAGGCCCCCCAACAGGCGTTAGCGTTTGGTAAATCTCCGTCCAAGTAGCCCTGCATGCACAGCCGGAGGTACATCTCGCCCCAATCTTTTCCCGTGGCCTTACAGATCGCACGGACAGTGCAATCGGACACGTTTTTCCCACAGGGATTTGGATTAAAATATTTATACATGATTGCAATCCCTATATAGGCTTTCAGCAATTTCCACATACGCTAAAAGCCCCCGGGGATCGTCTGCGTACAGAATGCAAATATCCTGCGCCATTTGCTCCGTGTAACCGCAGGCTATAAGCCGTTCGTACATTTTGCCACCTTCTTTCTGCTTTTATGGTACAAAAAAACAGGCACCCGAAAGTGCCCGAAAAGTGTCAAAAAAAGCAAAAATCCCCCCGCCGGTTAAGGCAGGGGGATAAATAGTTCTTGTGCAATTTTATGATACGCTCTGCATCTGTGCCGCTTTACGGTTTCAACGGACATATTCCGCTCCATAGATACCTGTACGCAACTTTTGCGGCGCACATCGCATTCTATGACCACCATCGCTTCATTGTCAGGGAGCAAAAAAGAATTAACAAAAGCAACGGCTCGTTTCGGCGGCAGATTTGACAGAAAATCCCTTACGGCCTTGTGGTTTCTGTTCATACACAAAACAAATAGCCGTGGAGTTGCGGATGCGTTTAGCACGAGCGGGAGGCCGGCGTATCGGTATCCTCTGCGCCCTCCAGTGGGTTTGTTTTACCCCTCTCGGATGTACCCCTCAAACCCTGCGTCCTTCAGTCGCCGGAGCATCCTCTCGGCGTTCTCGCGGTTGGCGAACGCGCCCACCTGCACCCGGTAGAGCTTATCGGTGGTGGCGGGCTTCTCCTTTTCCTTAAATGTCACGCCGAAGTAGTCGCAGATGCCGCGAGCGATGGCCTCGCCGATGGCGGCGGCGTTCTCCACGATCCATCTGGCCCCCTCCACAGTGTCGTGGAACTCGCACTCGATATAGGCCGTGGGCGCCTTGGGCACCCGTACCTCGTAGAGCTTCTGGTTCACCTGTATGCTCTCGCTGGTGCCGGGGGACAGGGGCGCCACACGGGCGAAAATGGCCTTGCAGGCCGCCATGCCCCGTCCGGCACCATTATAGCAGAACATGCGGGTGCCCATGACGCTGCCGTTAAAAGCGTTGGTGTGGATGGGAACGTGAAGTTCCGCGCCAAATGCATCGGATTCCCGCACCTTTTCCTGCATGGATGGCATGTGCCCCAGCTTCACCGTCACGCCGCTGCGCTCCAAGGCCGCACGGCACGCCTCGGCGATGCGACCGCACTGCTCGGCCTCGTTGGTGTTGCCGTAGGCGTAGCGGTTGTCGGTCTGATTGCTGGGGGACAGATAGACTTTAGGCATTGTCATTGCCCCCCTTGTTATAAGTGGCTGCGGAGATGCACAGCACGGCGCCGAGGAAGGTGTCCACGGCGGTGATGGTGGTGACGACCTCCTCGGAGTACGGCCACGCCCACACGGCGGACAGCGCAGCATACAGGGTCGCCACGGCGGGCAGCACGATGATGACCACCCACTTCAGGATGTCGTACAGCTTGTTAGAGATTTTCATAGTTTGCTCCTTTCCGTGCCCGTTTCGGGCACAACACAAAATTACTGATGGTTTTGTTCCAGATCAGCGATCCGGTGGTTGATAACCTTGATTTGCTCCTCCATCACCGGCACGCGGCGGGCAAAGTTGTTGTGCTCCCGGACTTCCCGGGTCAGCTCGTCCAGCTTGGTGTCGGTGACGGCCTGCTGCTTGTCCAGCTTGGCCTGCACATCCCGGGTTGTCTTGCTGCTGGTGATGATCACCCCCAGCAGCGACAGGCCGCCGGTGATGAGGGCTACAATAATGGTATCGGTCATGTTGATCTCCTTACGCAATTCTGTGCCAGGTATAGGTCGCCAAATACGGCGGCATGTTGTTGTGGGGATTTCCTCCGCCTTTTAGTGTTCCTGCCGGATACATTTCCCCTCCGTTCCAATCTTTCCACCCTCTATTAATATCGCCCGTTGATGCAAAAGCGGTCTTAGGTAAATACAACGTATTACTACGGTAGCTGCTATCATTTGATGCGTTCTCAGCCAGTTCTTCGTACATTCTTCCTTGCATCAAGTGATTTCCGTGGCTTGCCATCTCCCCTACTGTAAGCGTGTGCTTTTCCTCGCCGCCGGTGCTGCCCACTGGGTGCGCGTCGTCCGCCGCGAACAAAAATCTGCCGTGGATCTCCTCCCACGTCCCGCCGAAAAGCTCTTCGGGGCTGGTGGGATCGGACGAGCTGTAATATGCGCCCACCGGATGGAAAATGTCCACCAATGCGGCTTTGAGAGATGTTAAATCTCCCACGGACAAGTCGCCGTCCACTCTGACATCTTTTTCAAAATTTGAGTCCCATGCAACGTCAAGCCGTTTTTCCGCGCCCATGTGGGCACGGCGGCCAACGCCCACGGAGTTTCCGCCCTCTCCCAAATCTACAGTTGCCTCGGATGTGGGTACAGCAAAAGACAGCGTTCCGCCGGATTCGCCCAGCTTGTCTATTGCCCGCAGCTCAATGGTATACGGGGATTCCACCGCCAGCGTTATGCCTGCAATGACGCCGGCATAGTTATCGCCGCTTGTGCTTTCGGACAAAAATGTGACCCAATCAGACCACTCGCCGGACTCGGCCTTATAGCGGACTTGCACCGAGGCGCCGTTATTGCCGTTTAGGGCAGAAAACTTGCGGCTGCATGCTACATAGAGCGATGTGCCGTCATCGTCCAGTGTGCCATCAGCAAGCGCACGGGCGCAAACAAGAGCGTCTGCGGTGGTATTGCGCTCCACGGAGGGCGGCGTGTAGGCCAGCACCGCGATGGACGTAAGCGCCGTGCCGACGATGCCGCGGCTGTCGGTGGCTGTGCCGGTGATCAGCAGCGTGCCGGGGGTCGCCAAAATCTCCGTGGTAGGCGCCTGCCCTGTGTAGGTCTGCCCGTCCACCGTGGCCGCATAGGATTTGATGGTCGCGCCGTACCTGCCGCTGGCGGTGTGAATGATCTTGGTCTTGGTGCGTCCTTGGATATATAGCCCGTTAAAGGGAGCTGCCAGAGAGCTGACGGGCGACACGGAGAGGGTGTCGCTGGGCTGCGTGGTGCTGTTGCTGGGCACCGTAGCGGTAAAGCTGACCGCCTGTGTGCCTATGAGGGTGCTGCCGCTGTAGGTCTTGCACGTCAGCGTACCTGTTCCGGTGGCGCTGTTGGGGATCTGCGCGGCGAGGTCATATGGCACCGCCCATTGCGCCTCTGTGCCCGCGCCCTCGGCAATGGTGCCGGACGCCGAGCCAAAAGAATAAGTCAGCGTGTGGGTAAAACTTGCCACCGCGCGGGGCAGGCCGATGGTTACGGTTTGCCCCAAAACTACCGCGCCAATTATCGGCACGGTAGCGCGGGGGATGGTGGGCAGCGCAAAGCTCTGCGCCGCCGCTGTGGCCGTCAGATAGCCGCTATCCTTCCACACCTGTCCGCTGAAAGCCGCCACGGTAAAGGTCTTGCTGCCGTCCGAATCGTGGGCAATGGTCAGGGTGCCGGAGGCGAGGGTGCGTTCCTTGTAGTCGGTGATGTTAGAGTACGTCCCACCGGCATACACCTGTGAGCCATTGATCGTCACGGCGGACATCTTCACGGCGTTGGAATAGAACTTATGCCCGGGCGTGATGCCGCATGACCAATTAATGGTGGATTTATTGCCGGCAATATTCTGACTGCCGAGTTCCCATTTCAACCAGAAGAAGGAATCATATACTGTATTTGTTTTTACAATGCCACTTGATGCCATGTTTTATCACCGTCCTGCCCATCTGATCGTGATGCCCTTTTTTGTGCTCATCTCGTATCCGCCAAGATTGAGGTTATTAAGGATCACTGCGTCAGAAATATAATATTTTTGTCCCGAAAAATAGCTGAGCTCATGGCCGGATGTGTCCAAAAACGCTATCTTGTTGGCCAAAAACCGCGCAAAGGCCAAAAACTGCTGATCGGCACCCGTCTGACCAACCTCGACACCATATAGCGGATTTTGGTTCTCATCCTCCGCAATCTTGCCGGTTTTGATGTAGCCCTCGGTGGCCGTCACTTTGGCGGTCACATCTTTAACTTGGCCATCAATTCCTTTTACGGTTTCCTCCACCGACTTGATCTCGGAGTATTGCTGCGTTATGGCCTGCGAGTTGACCTCAATATTCGCCTCGGTCGATTGCCGGAAGGTGTTAAATTCCGATTTCTCGGCGTAGGTTTCGGCCACATCCAGCTTAAATTTATCCACTTCCTGCGACAGCTCCGTGACGGCGGTGCGCGTCTCCGTTATGAGAGGCTTTGCGCTCTCTGTCATGGCCTTGCTGATGCAGTAAGCGCCTGTATAGGTCACATCACCGTCGGAGTAGGTGATCTTGGTACGGCTCCAGAGATAGGTGCCGTCCGTGATCTCCGGAGCAGCATCGCCCCATGTGCCGCCGGAAAGCTCTGTGTCGGAGGTCGAGAGGTAATATTCGACGGTGGTGGCGGTCACTGACACCCCATCCGTGCCATCTTTGCCGTTTGTCCCGTCTTTGCCATCGGTGCCGTCCTTGCCAGGCTTACCTTGCGCGCCGGTTGCGCCTGTTTCGCCGAGGATGCGTATGGGCGCCCCCCACGTTCCGTCCGTGGCCGATGCTGCCACCTTTTGTGACATCCACACCACAGAGGCGGTCAGGTCAGTGTGCCAGCCGCCCTGTGTGCCGTCACCGGTGGGCACGTCGGGAGTGTCTGTGCCGTCGTGGTAAGTGATCCACACAGATGCGCCAGCGGGTCCAGGTTTAACCTCTATGTCGTCGATCTTTTTTGTCAGATTGGCGCGGACATTGACAATGCTCTCCGACACTTTTTTTGTAGATTCGAGCTGCGAGCCGGTATAGGTACGCCGCGTGGCGCCCATTGTGATCTTGGTGTTGCCAGGGTCGAGTATATCGGGGGACAACTCCATGAGCGGGTAGGACGCGCTGTAGCCGTGGGGTGTGCTGGCCAGCATGGTCATGCGACCAACTCTAAAATGCTGCACTGTATCCTGCCATCCCAGATCCACAGCCTTACAGGTGATGGTTTCCGGCATCGACAGACCACTGTCGAGCAAAGCCGCCTTTGCTTTTGTGCGCAAATTCTCGGCGACGGTCACATCATCCCATTTGATATGCCGAGTAATGCGCCCGTAGGTGGCCACGCCGGACTTGCTGTAGATAGTCAAACCGTCCTTAACAAGATCGTCCGTCAAGGCGCCGTCCGGCAAGCTCTCCAGCGTAAGGCCGTCTTTGCCCTCCGGCAAAATCGCAGTGTAAATCTCTGCGCCGTCAACCTCGCTGGTCAAGTCCAGCAGGTTGGCCGCGAACTCTACCGGTTGGGTATTGGTCAAGGGCAGCTCCGCGTAATAGTCCAAATAGTTGCCGTCGTCCTCATACCGGATCAAGAGATAGCCGCCCAGAGAGGATTCGGACAGCTTGCCGCGAATGGTCTCCATTGTGGTCATGTAATCCTCGGAGCTGCGGGTGATGTAATTATTGGGGTCGGTGACAGTGCAGACGCCTGGTAAAATTTGCTGCTCAGCGGACACCTGCGCGTTATGCTGGATCAAAAACCAGCGGAATAGATACTCCACTACATTGCCGGAGGCCGCAGCGGTTTTATAGTCGGCGTCCTCCGCAAAATCGTCAGGGTAGGCAAAAGGCTTGATAATGCTGTCGTTAAGGCAGGCCATCATGCCCTCCGTTTCGATTTTATGTGCTTTGTAAAAATCAACAGTGTCTTTGGTGATGCGCCCTCTGTAGATGGGAAGTGAGCCATCCAGCAGCTCCAGCACACCGTTCATGCGCTGCAAGTCGGACAAATACGGGTGGTCATTGTCGACAATAAAGGACATACTGCCCGCCTTGCTGACACTCAATTTTACGGACGGTTTGCGGACAATCATACCCTGTTCCGTGAGGCGGGGATGATACAGGATATAGTCTTTATATTTGAGCTGATACATTAAAGGCTTGCCTCCTGATATGTGACTGTAATACTGCCCGTGCCGCTATCCACCTTTGCTTTTAGGATATTAGTCCCCGCAGCAAGGCGTATAGCCGGAAAAATAAGATTTTCCCCTGCGCTGGCCGCTATGGTAGTGCCGCTCCACAGCAATGTGGTGTCTTGCGTTATGGTGATTAACGGAATGACCGCCCGCCGCTCATTTGACAAAGTGAGCTGCTTATAGGCAGTTCCAAGATCGTCCCTTGCAACAACGGTTTTTTCGTTCTTGAGCTTCCACGGATAACAGTTTATGGTAACAGGTAGGGTCTGCTTTGTTTTGGCAAGCTCCACACTTCCCACGGAGCACCTCCCGCTATAATAGTGGGAGGTGTCTTCGGGAAATGTTACCTTGACTTGTTTGCCGTGGACGGCGTTGGAAAAGTCCGAAATAGCCGCTGCCCAGTTTTTCCCGCTCACTTTTTCAATGCCGACAAGCGTTAGGGTAATTGTGCGGTTTTTATAAGTAGGTTCCCCCGTCAACGCTTCAGATGCGTCCAAAAGGCCGTCAACGCCAGGGACGTCGATCATGTTTGTGCGGACTTCGGGCAACGATATGGTTTTGCTTGCCAAAAGCAAGCCGTATTCTTGATAAGTATCCTTACCGTCAAAAAATACCTTGCCTATCATACCGCTCTATCCTCCAATGCGTTGATCCGCGCAAGCTCTGCATTAAGCTCCGGCGCAAGGGCACCCACAAGCGTCCCGTCAGACAAAACGACTTGCATATTTGCCAGCAGCGGCAAATACTTTGACAGAAGCATTACTATTGCGTTGTTTCCGGCTTCGACCGGCGCAGCAGTTATGCCAGCATTAAAGTCAAGCGTTTTTGTCACTTCACCGGTCACGCCGTCGATTTCGTCTTCCCAGCCTTGCCCAAGGCCAAGCGCCATGTTTTCTCCGATGCCAGCAAATACCTTTGACGGGGAGTGGATGCCCAGTGCATCCTTGATGCCGCCGACAAGGCCGTTTACCTTGTCTTTAAACCAGTTTTTAATGTTGCTCCACATATTGGCAATGCCGTTTTTAAGCCCCTCGACGATGTTTTTACCTATGCTCGCCCAGTCATAATTGCGAATCGTGTCAACAATTGCCATAATGACCCGTGGGACGGATGCGATCAATTCGGGGATTGCCCCGATCAAGCCCGTAATCAGCGATATGATGATTTGAGGCCCCGCAAGGATAATTTTGTCGAGGTTGTTTACAAGCCCGTTGATAAACGCAATAATCAACGTCGGAATTGCCGCCACAAGCTCCGGAATGCACTGGATAATACCATCAATCAAAGCAAACAACAGGTCAATACCCATTGCAATAATACTGGGCAGCTCCGCAACAATCGCCGCAATTAAGTTTCCGATAATCAGCGGGATGGCTGCTATCAGTTGAGGTATTGCGTCGATTAGCCCCTGTGCAAGCGTCACAATCAGCAAAATCGCCGCGTCAATGAGTTTTGTCAAAAAATCGGGGCTGGTAAGCATTTGTGCAATGGTAATTGTGATTTGCACAATTGTGTCAATCAGCGTGGGCAAGTTTTCTGTTAGGCCGTCCACGAGAAAAACAATAATATTAAGCGCCGCTTGTGTGATGGCGGGCAAGTTATCAATGATTCCTTGCACCAATGCGCTTACAAGGGACACGGCTGCTTGCATAAGCGCAGGGAGATTATCGGTAATGGTTGTAATGGCCATCGGAATAATGGTTCCAGCCGCGCTTGAAATAAAATCAGACATGCCTTTTAATGCTTGGCTAATCCGAGGCGCCACGTTTTTTGCTGCCGTTTCCAGCGTAGCAATAACATTTTCCACCATAATGCCAGGATCCCAGTCTTCGCCGCTGATGAACCCTGTAACCATATTTTCCCATGCCGCTTTTAAAGATGCCATCGACCCTTGAATTGTGCTATCAGCTTCTTTTGCAGTAGTGCCAAGCTGTTCCGATACTTGACGGCCTGTGCGCTCGTAAATAGCCGCCGCCTCTTCCGCTGTGCGGCCAGAAATTCCCATTTCGCCTTGTATAACGTGGATTGCATCAACAATATCCGCATATGAGGAAATGTCATATTCGACGCCGGAAAGTTTTGTCGCATTCTCCAGCAGCCGTTCCATTTCTTCTTTTGTGCCGCCATAACCAAGTTTTAAGTTGTCCAGCATGGTATAGTTTTGCTTTGCAAAGCCTTGATAAGCATTTTGGATGCTTTCCATGCTGCTGCCCATTTTGTTGGCGTTGTCGGCCATGTCAGTTACTGCAACATCGGCTTTTTCCGCTGCGGCCTCTGTGTCATTTCCAAGAGAAGCAAGCAAAGCCGCAGAAAATCCTGTAACAGTTTCCATGTACTCATTAGCCGAAAGACCAACTGTTTGAAAAGCCCAATTTGCATGGATTGCTACTTTGTTGGCGTTGTCCTTAAACAGTGTTTCAACGCCACCTACAAGCTGCTCATATTCGGCATATCCATCAATTGATTCTTTTGTGAGTTTTGCAATTCCGGTTGCCGCAGCACCAACAGCCGCGCCGCCGATTTTGGCCGCCGTAGCAAGGCCGTTTTTTAATTTGCCCGACAATGTTTCCACATTCTCGCTTGCTTCGTCTTTTACGCCGACTTTCACAAACAGATTAAGAAGATTCACGCCCTCACCTCTCTTTCTCTGTAGATTCTAAAAATTATTAGTGACAAACCATTGATAGTATGGTATGATGTCCACAAGGAGGGATTATTTATGATAAGTTTCAACAAAGATTCCGCATGGGACTTGAAGCCCATACCCGTTTCCGATGTGCGAGGTGAGGTGAACGGCCTGCTGATCGACGGTGAGCAAATTTCCGCTGCATTTAAGACCGTTCGCGATCAGTTGATTTTTACCAACAAGCGGATTATATCGGTGGACGTGCAGGGCATCACCGGAAAGCGCAAGTCTTTCAGCTCTCTGCCCTATTCCAAGGTTCAGTTTTTCTCCGTGCAGACACCTGGCTTTGCCGAAATTATCCCCGACAGCGAGCTTGTGCTGACTTTCTCCAACGGCTATGTCGCAAAGTTCGAGTTTAAGGGCGACACTGACATCGGTAAAATCGGAAGAATGATCTCCGAATACGTTCTCAAGTAGCCCTTAATCACCGCCGCCCCGTTATGGGGCGGCTTTTTTTACCTCCAGCCCGCACCGGCTTACAATGTCGTTTGTGATCTCCTCGCAAGTCCTATCATCTTGTTTTGCGGGACTGATTATGTCTATATACCGCTTTTGCACAGACACGCCCGCCGCACGCTCGGAGACCGTTTTAAGGAGGTCGCTTGTATAGACCCTGTACGCCTTTTCCGCCATGTCCCGCTTAAATCGGGCAAGGCAGTATTGCAAAAACGGCTTTACTCGCAGCGCTCCTCGGTATTCTCCTGCACAGAGCCGGAGTGTGTCTCTCCCGTCTGGCTCTGTGCAGAAGTAAAAAGGTCGGTAAATGCGTCGTCCGCAAGCAGGCCAACCACGTCGGCGAGCAGCTTGGCCATTGTAAGCTTGCCAGTATAGGCGGCAGCAGATACGCCCTCAATGCTGGCAAGAATGGCGATAAGGTCTTTCTTGTGATTTCGCAGCAAAACCGGCGCAGATTTTTTTGCCTTCTGCAGCATGAATTTGCTGGCGGTCATACCTTCGGGCAGCTTTTCGCGCTTAAAAAGCGCAGCCGCCTCTTGATCTTCGGCAATATTTGAAATCGGCGCGATAATGTCAGCAATCACATCAAATACACGCTCGCCGCGAATGTCAGACAATTTCATGCTGTTACGCCTCCGCCGTGCCGGCCTTGATGTAGATTTCAAACGGCACAGTGTCCTGTGCGCTCATGGAGTAGTGGGCGGTGTACTCAAAAGCAAACTGCCCCTTTGCCTTGTCGGCGGTCTTCAGCTGGAATCCGCCGGTGGAGAGGGCGTTCAGCATATGGATCGCAATAAAGCCGCCGTTGGTGTCGCCGTTTTTGTCGGAGTAGTCGCCGACAAGCCAGATGTCGTCAAAGTCCGCATCCTTGAGGACGTTTCGAGGCGTGATCTTTGTGGTGTCGGTCGTGTCAATGTCAGCAGCGCCGCAAAGGCTCTTTGCGATCGCAGTGGACGCATTGACAAACGTGCCGGCCATTTTCGCTTCCCACGATTCGATCTGCTTCAGCTCCTTCATGTTTTTGGGGCAGTTGTCGATGTCGTCACCGTAGTCCTTATAGGTCGGGGTGGCGGTAAAGTTGATTCCGCCGGTGGTCGCGCCGATCTGACCGGCCTCGCCGATAGAACCGGTAGCGGGAGTAAAATCGGTCGTCAAAATACCGGCGTTGATCTGGAGTTTCTGAAACGTATCGGAGGGGATTTTAGTAAATTTCATACTATTTTTATCCTTTCGTCAGTTTTGCGACAGATATTCAGCTGTTATGTTGAGATACCGCCGTTTGATGTTTTTGTCGCTTTCGTCCGCGATATTTTGGCACCACGGAGAGCCGCGCTTGAGCCAAATAGCGCCGCCGTCATAAGGCACCATGCAGCCGCCCATCCCAATGGCATCTGCAATTTCCTGCGCCTTTTTATTCGGTGTCGCTTCGCTCTCGGTATAAAACCAGAGATTTACCGTCAGCGCAATTTCGCCGCTGTCCCATGAGCCGGTAATAAGCTCGTAGGTGAGCCACGGGAAAGCTGCATCGTCTGGAACATTAGATGCGGGATAAGCAGTTAAAAACTGCGAAAACCACGCATGGAGTGCTTTATCTTTTGTCATGTCGGCAGTGCCTTTCTTTCAGCCGTGAAATATTTCAGCGGAAAGGTAGAAGAACGGGGTGTTTCTTTTTCCGAAGGATCAGACGTTACGCGGTAAGTCTGCTTTGTTTCTTCATCCCGAAAATAGTCGTTATACTCAATGGGAACGCTCTTTTCCACCAAAGCGGAATAAACGCTGGTAACGCCCTCTTTTTCGGCTCTGCGGGCTTCCATAGACGTGTCCAGTGCTTGGTAATTCAAAAATTCCGCGCCATCTTCCCATGAAACGTACCAACCGCCCGCGCCGTCCTGTGTGCGCTTTTTTTCAATCAGCACGCACTTGTGGGCAAAATCATCCAGCAAACTCACGGTTCCACCCCTTTCAATTTGCGCCAATCGTTAAGACGGCTCTTAAAGGTCATTTCCCAGCCCGCATATGCGCCGCCGTTGCTTCCTGCGGTTTGCTTGGTGTAGGAGTAGCCCCCGAAGCTCTCGCTTTGATACGGGCTTGCAACGGCCTCTCCGTTCTTTTCTTCCCACGCGGCGATATCTTCGGCAAGCGCAACCACAGCCTTTGGCACCGCCAGCACCCACACCGTCCCGGTAAAGGTTTCATCCGTCAGGTCAACCGCCGGATACAGGTGCAGGCCATCGTTGAACACGGAGCCACAGATGCGGAAATATTGATTGGTTTGGAGAAAGGGCAGCGCAATGCTGCCATTCTCCACGGTGAACGTTCCCTCGTGAATGTCCACAAGGAACCAGTTGTTCAAGTGCCGTAAGACCTGTTCAAGCATCACGCTGCCCCCTTATTTAGCCCGCTCCGGCCACCGAAACGGTAGCCACGGCAATGCCGTCCAGATACTCAGCCCACAACTTCATGCCCATGATGGCGTACATATCGCCGGTGGCGCGGCTGTAATCGCCGTCGACGTGAACGCCGATCAGATTGGTTTCGCCCTTTACGGTGTAGTTCAGGCCAAGCTTGGCAAAGTCGCTGTCGCTGGGGTCCACATAGTACAGGTCGATGTTTTCCACGGGCAGAGCAATCACCTTCTTGGAGGCGATGTACTTCTCAGGCAGCAGGAACAGAGTGCGGTAGCCCATAAAGTTCTCCACGTAGTTGATGCCGAACATGGTCTGAACGGTGATTTCCTTGTCACCAAGGTAATCGTAAGCGTCGATGATGTTGGCGAAGCCCACCACCTCGGTCACGTCCTTGTCGAGACCGGCAAACTTGTCCAGCACCTTGCCCTTAGCCATAGCCAGCGCGCGCTGCCACGTCTTCTCGGTCACCTTCAAAGTGCCGGTACCGAGGAAGGTGTAGAAGTCGGTCAGAACCTTGTTCTGCAGAGCCACGAGGAAAGCCTCGTCGGTCTTCTCCACGGCGACGTCAGCGCCGTACTTCGCCACGCTCTCGATGGTCACGCTCTTGGCATACTTGGAAATGTCGATGTCGCCGTAAGCAACCGGCTCCACCTTCATCTTGGTGAAGGGGATCTCGTCACCCTCAGCCACGGTGCCGCCCTTGAGACCGCCGTCCACGCTGGCCTTGTAGGAAACCAGCTTCGTGCCGGGGGCCTTTCGGATGGGACGCATGATGCCCATGATGTTCCGCAGTGCGTCCCAGTTATCAGCAAAGCGGGACACGAAATCCACCTCACGGGCGGAAGTGGTAAACTGCGCGGAAGTTGTTACGTTAGTTTTCGCAGCCATAAATAGCTCCTTTCAAAAATCAGTTGTTTTCACTTGCCATCAGATCGGCAAGCGCTTTCTGGCGCTCCGCCGTAGACATCACATAGCGGCCCTTATCGTCCTTCTTGTATATGTCCTCGCGGGTCTTCGCGCCGCCGGTGTTTGCCGGGGGGCTGGCGGGATTCGCGCCCTTTGTCTGCGTGGTGGAGACCAGCCCCTTATAGGTGCCGTCCAAAAGTGCATCAAGGGCCTTGGTGTCCTTGATCTTATCACCGTCCAGCTCCAATGCGGCCATTTCCTCGCCGCAGCCGCGCATGGCAAGGTCGAGATTCGCGCCGGTGATGTTTTTGCTCTCAAAGTAAGCACGCACGGCCTTTTCCTTCGCCGCCTTGCTTTCCTTTGCGGTGACATTAGCCTTGAAGTCCTCGAAAGCCTTGTGCTCCTTCTCGTACTTCTCTTGATAGCCGCCGTCACCAGCCGCCTTGAGGTCGTCCAACTGCTTCTGGACGTCGGGCAGCTTCTCCGCGTCCGCCTTGTACTTGCTGACATCAGCTTTCAAGCCGTCCACGGTGTCGGTATGTGCCTCGATGATGGTGTCCACCTGTTCGTCGGTGAGACCCATGCCCTTCAAAAGTTTGCGTGTAAGTGCCATTGTTCTATCTTCCTTTCCCTTGTCCGCAGTCCGTCGCGGCGATAGATTGTATAAAAACCGCTGTGCTTTGCGGTGTTTACCTGTTTTAAATTGCGTTTGCCGTTTCCCATGCCTTTTGGATTTTCGGCCCTTGCCATGCGATCCAGTCAACAAGCTCTTCGTTTTTGCACCACGCTCCTTCGTAAGAAAGCCCGCTATCCGAAAGACCGCTTTCGCTGAAAAATGCGTGGACAATTTCATGCCGTATCGTTTGCTTTTGAGCTTCTTTTGCCGTTTCTACTGGCTCGTTTTCCCACCCCTTATAGGTTGTCATGTCGCAAATTACGATTTGCTTCAAAAGGTGGTCGCAATATCCGTCAATGCTCCTGCGCTCAAACGCCTCATCGTCGCCGTACTTTTTAACGACAATTTCGTAATCCGTGCCTAAAATGTTGACTTTGCTGTTAGCCATGCGTTGCCTCCTGAAAGAAAAAGAGCCAACCTGTAAGCGTTCCTTACAAGTTGGCTCCTATTGCCCTTTCCCGCGTCCAATTACGCGGAAGCTGTGTATTTGATTGTCTTCTTGACCTCTAACACGATGTACCCGTCACCCTTTCGGCGAATTTCCACATCGTTGCCGCGCTTGATGATGGCTTCAATGGCCTTGATGGTCTCGTTATCCATTTTTCAGCTCGCTTTCCAGAATGTCCCGATACTGTCCCGCATGGTCGGCGGCAGCAGGTTTCAAAAACGGCTGTGCCTTGTTGCCACGCGTGTAATGCCAATTTCCCTTTGCATCTTGATATACCCAAGGATTCGGCCTGCCACCCGGATAATACTTTCCTGTGCCAAGTTCCGCTTGTGTATCACATAGGCCCCATACTCGCTGTTGGTGCCTATGTAAACCGCATCACCCCCTTCGTCTACTACATGGGTAATGCTGTTCCGCAGATTGCCAGTGTCAACGGGGCACAGCTTTTTCGCATATCCCTCTGCCACCAGACCAATCTTTTCCAGCCCGCGCAGCAGTGCCGCCTTAATCTCGGCAGAAATCTCTCTGCTGTTGTCTTGAATTTCAACGCTCATAGATACCGTTTGTCAATGTCGAAATTCAGCCCGATTTCCGACAAATCACCATCATAGGCGTCACGGATAATGCTCAAACTTTCCGCATACGCCAAAAGTTGGCCATAGTCCTGTGCATCAGCATCTTCTTTCCCTTTTATTTCGTCTGCCGCCTCGATAATGGCTGTCACAATATCATGTAGCCTTTCATTGCTCATTTCCAAAGCGCTCCTTCCACACTTCTATTTCGATCTCTGCTTGTTCTGCGTTGCGCTGCAAATCTTTACTCCACTTTTTAAGTAAGCCTTGTTTTTGCCGGTCGTCTTTCTCGCCCCATCCTGTATCATACTTATCTGGATTTTGTACCTTTCTGGCGTGTTCTTCGACCTGTGCAGTGTGTGACGCAATAGATTTTTCAAGATTTTTCTGCCGTTTCTTTATTGCGTCTGTGTAAACGCCTCTATTGCGCTCTCCGCTTTTCGCGGCGGAATATACCTTTTCCGCATCTACGTTGGTATAGCTTTGTATAATACTATTATACCGCAAAACCGCCTCAATCTCAACAGCTTTTTGTTGCTTTTGCTTGCTACGCACCCATTCCTGATACGTCATGTTTTGGATAAGTTCAGTCTCGCCGGTAACGGGGTTTCTGGCGCGTCTCTGCGCAGTAGAGGTATCTACACCATCCACGGCGGCAATCAGCGTACAGCGGCAGTTATATATCTCCCACGGTGGCCCTTGTGGGTCGCCGGGAAAACGGCAGCCGTTAGAAAATTTCTTGTCTTGGTCTACCTTTTCACCATCCAGCATGGCGTGAGAGTGGCGAGTCCGGCTGTCCAGCGTGGCAAGCCATTCCTTTTTGACCTTAATGCCCATCTTCTCCGCTGCCGCATAGCTGTCCATGCGTCCGGCGTTCTGCGCGCCGGTCACAGCAGTTCTGGCGGTGCGGATAGCGGAATCGCGGCTCATGGTGGTGATCCGCTTTTGCAGGTCGTCCGCCATGTGCTTGATGCTTTTCCCCTGCAAGATGGAGCTGGTGACGCTGGCCGTGATCTGCTTTTTCCCATACGCAAGGTCAATGCCGCGCTTCAAGGCTCGCTTTGGCGGGTAATATGGCATCAAATCCGGCTGTTCCACCGCAAGCCGCTTGACCGTCTGCTCGTCCCACAGGTCAAAGCCGACGTTCCCGGCCGCGTTCTCAATGGTGTACGCCGCATAGTTGCGGTTGAGGGAGTAGATACCGGGCGTTGCATCGTTAGTGTAGGACACTGCCACGGCGTTTGCATCCGTGACACGGTGCGCAACCTTGTCACGCATGGCCTGATAGCGTTCCCCACGCCCGATCTGGTTCAGCCGCCATTGCTTATAATCGGCCTCCGTCCATTCCTTGCCGTTTTGCACGGTGCCGATCAGCGCTTTCATTTCCTCGTCGCGCTTTTTGAATTGCTCAAAATATGCGTCGATGGTAGCTTGCAGTTCTTCCCCCGCCTCGCGGTATAGTTTTGCAATACGCCGCTCCAGCTTTGCAAGCTCCTTGTCGGTCAGCTTGTGTCCGAGGTCACTGTTCGCCATCGCCGTTCACCTCCGGCGCATCCGGTTCCGCAAAGCTCCGGTCAATCTCTTCTGCAGCCTTCCGCTTTGCCATGTCCTCGTACTGGTCAATGTCGCCGTTGATGGTCAGCAGCTTCTTTGTGATGTATTCTTCATCGTAATACGCCGCGCCCAGCAGAATGTTCTGCGTTTCCTCGCTCTTGTTGATAATCTGATTGCGCGTATAGCTCGGCTGATCCTCAATGCCTGCCAAACGCAGGATTTCAACAATAAACCGCGTTACCTCGGATTCAAACTTGTCCGTCTTCAAATCCAACGGCACATAGCTGGCCTTGATCGCGGTCGCCGTCTGGTTCCCTGCGGATACCGCCGCAGCGTCAAAGCACTGGAAATCTTCGTACAGCTTTTTCTTGAGCATATCAATGGTGCTGCTGGTGCCCTCATAGGGAGCCTCGATAGTTTTACTCTCCACTTTTGCGCCATCATCGCCATTGGCGTGGGCGACATGGGTGGTTTTCAGCCGTTCAATAAACTTTGCATCGTCCAGATCCGTCATGCCCTCGCAATTGGAAATCACCCAATAGATCAGATTGCCCTCGTCCACGTTGTTTACCATATTGGAGGACGCCAAATCCAGCGCATCAATGGTATTGCGCTTGCCAACGATCTCGGAGAGACACCGCTTGTTGTTTTTCAGCGGCACGATGGGGAAACTCGGATAATTCCCGCCGTCATAGATTTCGGTTTCGCCGACCTCCGCCTTGCGCTCGATCAGCTTATAACTGCGCTTCGGCTGCATGACGGCCATATCCTCGCCGCTGGGCTGGAAATACTCGGTAAAGCCGTCAATCTCATACAGCGTCGCTCTCAACGGCTTATCCTGTGCCACCTGCCAGAACCGGATACCGGCTTTCATTGCGCCGTCTTCCTCATCGTAGAGAGGGACAAACTCAAGCAGGGAGAACACCCGCAAACGCGTCAGATCCCAGAAACCGAAGGACACGCCTGCGATTTTCGCCTCACGCGCCGCATCCATGACTTCCTGGTCGAAATCCGGGCATAGCTTGTTCGAGGTTTCCTTCTCCGCGAAGGTCACGCCGTTGCCCAGAAGATACGATACCTCCTGATCCACCGCCAGACCGAAGAACCGGCTGGCCAGCTTATGGTTTGCCGTCCACATATCCGCGTGGGCGCGGCCCTGCATATCATAGATGATCTTTTCATAGCGGTTGATGGTTGGATTTAGACCGTTGTAATATTCCTCAGCATCCGCCGCCGTCTTATATGCGTGGGATTCGCGATGCGCGTTGATCGCACTGCGGATAAACTCCATCCGCGCCTTTTCTTCCTCGCCCACCGCAACAAGGTCATTATATGTCTTAATCTCCGCTCACCCCTTATCTCAGAATGGAAACATAATCAGAGCTGTCGCGTTTGTTCCACAACCGCTTTACGATGCTGGCCGCGCTGTCCGGCGCGTCATCATGCTCCACGTTCTCGTTGTAATCGCAAATCTGGTCGATATACGCATCATCCGTACCGGCCACAAAAACCACATTGCGCCATTCCGCCTTGAGATAGCTTGTGATTTTAAGGAATTTGTTCATGCTTTCGTGATAGGTAACGGCCCGTTCGCCCTTCGCGCGCAACGCCTTTGCCAGATAGCCCTTGTCGGCGTTGGTCTCGCAGTAAATCTCCCCAGCGTTGAAGGACTTTCGAAGCCGGATAATTTCATCCATACAATCGTCCACATGCTTGTGCCAAAGCCGCCCATAGAGGTAATATGTTGTCCCCTTCTTCCGGGCAATGGTGAACGCCGTGTAGTCCTCGCCGCCGTATGCCGCGTCGATATGGCAAATGCCCTGCTCTGCAAGGCAAGGTTCCGCACCCATTTGCGGCGTGTCAAAGATCACATCGTCGCTGGCAATGTGCCGCAGCTCGTAGTTCGCCGCAAACAGGGATGACGTCATAGACGTTTTAATGGTTTGCAATTCATCCCCAGAGATCAGACCGGTTGAATAGCAATCGTGCTTCTCGATATTCGGCATCATGGAAAACGCGTCTTCCTTGTGCCAAGGCGTACCGGTGTTAAAAATGCGCCCGCCCCGATTGCGGATGTTCTGTAACTCCTGATAGATCGTTTTTGTATGGTCTCTCTCTGCGCGGGAAATGCGATCCTGTACGTTTACAATATCGTCCGTAAATATGCGGTCAAAATGCTTTCCGGTCAAAGACCCGTTCACGCCGCACGCCACAAGCTGGCTCGTGCCCTTGTTGTCCGCTGCCAGATTTGTGGAAATCTCCGTCGCGGATACCGTTGTCAGGATCAGCGGTTTCCCGTGGATCTTCTCGCACAGCGCCTCCATGTATGGCGATAGCAGCAGATTCCGCACCTGCCGCACAACCTCTTTCACGTCCGCATCCGTTTTTCGCATAAACAGCGTTTTGAGATTCGGCAAAAGAACGATGATCTCCGCCAGCGCAATCGAAACGCACGTTGTTTTATAGCTGCCACGGTGCGCCTGCAGAGTTTTGTCCTCACTCCCACGCACCATATCCTGTATCCATGCGTTGTGCAGCGTACCCAGCTTATCAAACCCAACGGCATGACCGAACGCAATGGGATTATGTATCAGCAGTTCCGCCGCTTGTATCCGCGTCATTCTGCATCACCATCTTCTCCAACTCGTCCAATGCAATGCCCTTTGCGTCCGTCACCGCCACGTCCACGCTGTCACGCTGCCCCAAAAACTGTTTGCCGAGGAAGATCGCCATCGTAGCGTTCTTTTCAGCCAATCGCCACTGGCTCCGACGCAGTGAAATTTTTCCCGCTCCGCGCTTTTGTTTAAATACCTCGGAGAAACTGGCATGATAGGTGCGTTTACACCAACCATCCAGTGTTTTATCAGTCACGTCAAACCAACCGCAGATTTCCTCAAGCGTGCATTGCAGGCCGCAAAGGTTCTCGAACTGTTTCTGATCTATTTCCTTTCTTGGCCTTGCCATATACGCCCTCCTTCCTTTGCTGGCGTTTGATAAATTTCTCCATGTCCCGCTTTAAGTACGGACTGTTCGTCTTATCAATGATTGCCTGTGCTTCTTCAATCGTCATGCAGAAGCACCGCCTTCTCGCCGGTCAGATTTTCCCATCGTTTTACAATCACATCGCAATAGCGCGGGTCGAATTCCATAACGTAAGCGTTTCTGCCGTTCTGCTCACACGCAACAACGGTTGTGCCGCTACCCGCGAACAGGTCAAGCACAATATCTCCGCCCTTGGTGTTGTTTTTGATCTGATAGTCAAAAAGCGCAACAGGCTTCATTGTCGGGTGCTCTTTGTTCTTCGTCGGTCGGTCAAACTCAAGCACCGTTGTTTGCTTTCTGTCAGATGCCCACAAATGCCCCGCGCCAGATTTCCAACCGTAAAGGCAAGGCTCGTGTTTCCACTGATAGTCTTGCCGACCCATAACCATAGCGTTTTTAACCCAAATCAAAACTTGTCGGACTTCCCACCCGATCATCTGGCACGCCATTCTGAAAACGTACGCTTTCGAATCTGCGTGCCAGATGTAAAACACCGCGCCGGGCTTCATCACGGAATTAGCCGCTTCAAATGCCGCCTGCAAAAATGCAATAAACTCGTCATCGCTTTTTGCATCATTTTCAATCTTGAGCGCGTCCTTGGTCTTGCCCGTATAATCAACACCATACGGCGGGTCTGTAAGCAAAATATCTGCTTGTGCCCCCCCCATGAGCTTTTGTACGCAGTCTGTAGACGTGCTGTCTCCGCACATGAGCCGATGCCGACCAAGCTGCCAAATGTCACCGAGTTTTGTTACCGGTTCGGATTCTTCGTCAACCTCCGGTGCTTCGTCCTCGGCAACTTCCTCCATCGCGGCTTCCGGCAATCCCCAGTCAAAGTCAAATGCCGACAGGTCAAGACCGGGCAGCTCATCAGCCAGCAGGTCAAAGTCCCAATCGCTCTCGTTGCTCTTGTTATCCACCAGGCGAAGGGCGTTCACCTGCTCCGGTGTCAGATCGTCCACACAGACGCACGGTACCTCTTCCATGCCCAGCTTCTTTGCCGCCATAGCGCGGCAGTGGCCGATTACGATTACACCATCTCGGTCAATCACAATCGGCTGCACAAAGCCGTACTGCTTGATGCTCTCCGCAACGTTGCTGATTTGCCGTTTATCATGCTTTTTTGCGTTGCCGGCATACGGCACAATATCCGCAAGCCGCCGTTTTGTGATTTCCATGCTTTCCTCCTTGTTTGTCACCAGCCCCCACCCCTTGGCTACAGTAACAGTCTTTACCCGCCCATGCGGCCTTCTGGAAGCTCTCAAACATGGGTTACACAGTTTGCCCGCAGAGGGGCAATGTCTTTTTTAGTGCCGCACTTTAGGGCAGGCGCTATGCCATTTGCCCACGGCAGCGGCTCTCCGCTTTTCGGGTTGCTCTTCCAGCTGAGCGATTACATCGCTTCGGCATATCTCGCCGCCTATTATGCGCCGGGCGGCTACGGCTTGCCATTCCCTGGCTGGGGGCTGCTGGCGGGACGGTATTCCCGTTCATCGCCCCTGTACTCTGCCAGCTTTGCCACTTGGAGCGGCATTGCAGTCCTGCCCTGCTTTAGCGCTTCAGGGAAAGTCCCCGTCACTCGCTGTGGTCTCCCCTTACGGGGCACCTATGCCGCATATTGGACATCTGCCCGCAGAGGGGCAATGTCTTTTCACAGGTCCCGGCATTGCGCTCTGTTTGAATTGCTTACACAGCGGCCTAATCATACGATTGCCGCCACCACGCCACATCCATTGAACGCCTCGGCACTCCCGCAGAGTGTAGCAATGCCGGTATCCCACGGAACTTTTCAGCCCTGCGCCGGTATGTCGGTCGCATCCGTTTCTTCATTCATTAACCCATAGGCCGGAGCCAGCCAAATAATTATTCGACCTGCCGCTTTCATACAGCGCACAGGTAAGCCCCTTGTAGCGGTCTTACCCTTCCGTGGTGCCGCAATGCGGTAGCATACATGTGGCAGGGACGGTTGGGAATCGAACCCACCCAAGCGGTTTTGGAGACCGCCTCGCCAGCCTTGGAACATTCGCCCCTAAATGTCCCCGCTGGGACACGTCGTTGAGAGGTGCGCGGGGTCCTGTTGGTGCCGTGTGGGAGGTGCGACCTCCCGCCCCGGATCGTGGGGTGCAACGAGCGCACGGCATATAACAACAGCCCATAGGTTTCCCTACAGGCTGTTTATGCCGGTATGACCTTTCGGTGCCAGAAGGTGCGCCCAATACCGGCGGCGCATAGAAGGGAGGAAAAGTGATGATTGGGAAAATGCGTGAATGACCATGTCCTATCATCCACTGTACCTATTGTAGCACATCATTAAGTGGAATCTGTATCACCTTTCACGAGTAACCCTGCATATTTCGCTATATCATGCAGAAATCTTTCCTTCCTCCGGCTGAATGTTGCTTCGCTAATCCCGGGAATCACGATCCGATTACGGGCATACTTGTGCTTACCTTGGCAGTTGTGCATGATGCCATATATCAGCTGCCGCCGGATTGCATCGCTGCCGATATCTCTGCCGCAGCGGTCTATAGCGTATTCCACCGCCAGCATCTTCTGCGTCTCCGGCCATCGCTCTATGGCGGCCAGCTGCTCCGCCTTACTCTCGGCAGGCCTACCAGCGCCCGATCCAGTTGGCATGCCCTCTGTGGCACTATGCGTACCGTTTAGGATCTCCGCCCGGGCCTCGCGATACGCCCGCACCCGGCGCGGATATCCACGCACATAAGCAATGCACTCCAGCCGCACATCATAAGGCAGCGTCGCCTTTTTGCTCATTTTACCTCCTTTACTCCGCGCTGTTTACCATCTTATATTCGCCCCGCAGGGCCTTTTCGATGTCCGCCATCTTGATATAGCCGTTGTTTTTGGACTCCACCAGATCCACAAGGCACTGCTGTAAGTATTTCAGGCTACGGGTGTCGTGGCTGTCCGGCGTTTCCTCCAGCACATGGAATCCGAGCTTGTCCAGCAGCACACAGGAAACATTGTCCATGCATTGTTTGGTGCCATCCAGGCGGCCCAGCTCGTATGCCTTGGCCGGATTATTTGGCACCGGTCTGCCGTTTACCCTTTTGAACATCGCTATTACCCCTTTCCTCGTATTTGCATACGCCCGGTGTATCTGCCACTGGGCAATAATCCGCACACGCCGGGCAATCTGCGTTGACGCAAACCTCGTCTTGCATCCACTTGCATTCATCAATCATCGCCGTCACCGTCCTCCAGATATTCGCACCACGGAAAACACACCACATTTGATCCTATTGCGGGACATTCCAGCTCGTTAGGGCAAGTGCAAATTTCCGCACCTTCTTTCCGTTCGCCGTAGGAGCAGAAGTCCTCCGGCTCTACACACACCGCATCGCCGGAATACCCGCGGGAATTTGTCTTTGGCTCCGTATGTAGGTAACACAAACCGTTTGGGTAGTTGCGATAGTGCTTGCAGTCCTTGCAGCGTACCACGGGGACGGCATCCACGGTTTGCATTTCTTTTGTCCAGCAATACGCTTGCCTGTCGCATTTATCTCTGCAAACGCAATCTGCGCACACTTCTGCTTCGATGTCAACCAACCGCATTTTCAATCCCTCCGTTCATCTTTGCTTCTCCTTGATCTTATCTATCAGCAGTAGCCGTACCGCTTGACAGAGCGCATATATAAGGCTATTCTGCCAAATGCTACGCCGCTCCTTAATGCGGCACATACCGTTCTTGATTTCCTCCAAGGCTTCCAGCATTGCGTCCTTATCCACCCAGGGCTTTTCCTCCATCCGCTGGGCTTCATACGCCAGGAACGCCTCGCAGCTCTTCCGGCAGGCCCCGCAG
>ERZ1034878.291-NODE-291-length-26582-cov-13.779545_pt1 | contig 26582 bp, 24 predicted proteins | sample MGYA00520593_ERZ1034878 | MGnify/ENA primary metagenome ERZ1034878 (study PRJEB33766, sample SAMN09781724) | gut metagenome | biome: gut microbiome | host: Homo sapiens | place: Madagascar | study: EMG produced TPA metagenomics assembly of the PRJNA485056 data...
TGAAAAAGAAAAAGAAAAAATCAGAAATTTATATAAAAGCGCAAATGATAATGATATGGAAGCCCTAAAAATTCAAATGCAGCTTAGAGATAAGATAAATAACAGATTAAAATTGGAGAAAATGAATGAGTAAAAAAAGACAAAGCTCCTCTATAGTAAGCATCATGGAAGATGAAAACATTGATGATTTACATAATATTGACGAAGACGGTAACATTTCAGGCGAAAATGACGGCGTAAATTACATGAACGTTGATATTAGTACTGATAATATCGAGGATATTGTTACTGCGAAAATGGAAAATAAGCCGAATATGGACGATATCTATATGATGCATAGTCAAGAAAACCGTGCAGATGTAGATGTTCCAAAAGGCGTTGCCGTTGATGACCCCGTAAGACTTTATTTAAGAGAAATTGGCAGAATTAAACTTTTGTCTGCAAGTGAAGAAATTGAGCTTGCAAGAAAAATTCTTGAAGGCGGAACTCCAGGAGCTATTGCGAAAAGAAAACTTGTTCAAGCTAACCTTCGTTTGGTTGTTTCAATTGCCAAAAAATACGTTGGACGTGGCATGCTTTTCTTAGATTTAATCCAAGAAGGCAACCTTGGACTAATTCGTGCAGCTGAAAAATTTGATCACGAAAGAGGTTTCAAGTTCTCAACTTACGCAACTTGGTGGATTAGACAAGCGATTACAAGAGCAATTGCAGATCAAGCGAGAACAATTCGTATCCCTGTTCACATGGTTGAAACGATTAACAAGTTGAAAAAAGTTACAAGACGCTTGGCACAAGAACTTTCAAGAAAACCGACTGAGGACGAATTGGCAATTGAGATGAATGTTTCTATTCCAAAACTTCGTGAAATTATTAAAATTGCTCAAGAACCTTTGTCATTGGAAACTCCAATTGGTAAAGAAGAAGATTCTCGTTTAGGTGACTTTATCGAAGATAAAGAAGCAGATGCGCCAATTAAGACAGTTGCATCAGAACTTTTGAGAGAAGATTTGGCAGAAGTTTTGTGCACATTGTCACCAAGAGAACGTGACGTTTTGAGATTGCGTTTCGGTATGGACGATGGACGTCAAAGAACTTTGGAAGAAGTTGGACAGTTGTTCGGCGTTACTCGTGAACGTATCAGACAGATTGAGGCTAAGGCGTTGAGAAAACTTCGCCACCCTAACAGAAGTAAACGATTGAAAGAATACGTTGAAGCTTAATTTTAATAACTAAATAATTTCAGAAAAAGGTGGACATGTTCCACCTTTTTTGTTTTCGTCATTCTCTATTTCGGGTTAGTTGTTTTGCGAAAATTGTAACTACTTTGCTCGTCATATAAAAACGAATTTAAAAATTCCTGAAACTCTGTCATAATGTCTCTATATATATGCACTATGGCAAATTTCTTAACTATTACGTTTTAATATCTATGTAGGTACAAAACAAGAAATGTGTAGTAATGGCAATAGAAGCAGTAAGGAATTATTCTGTTGGATTTCAACAAGTTCCAAATTATCTTAGCGTCTTATCGTCTTTCTAAAATTGTTTCCAAAACAAATTTCAATGCCTCTTCTGAGAACATAAATTTCATATTTTTGCGGTTGTAATTTGGAGATAATTTCACTTTGCGAACTTTGATTTTGCCGTTGAATCCGCATGCCATGTACATTAATCCGACAGGCTTTGCTTCGCTGCCTGTTGGTCCGGCTACACCGGTTGTGCAAATTACAACATTACTTTGTGTCAATTGCTGTAAGCCCTGTGCCATTTCGTATGCGCATTCTTCGCTCACTGCGCCGTATTTTTCAAGGGTATCTGGTGAAACATTTAGGATTTTTTGTTTTGCCTCGTTTGAGTAGGTGACAAAATTCATTCTCACGTATGCAGAACTGCCTGAAACGTCTGTCAGTCTAGAACTTACAAGTCCGCCAGTGCAGGATTCTGCCGATGAGATTTGTAAAGCTTCTCTAAGCAAAATTTTTCCAATTTTTTCAGGTGTTTTTGACTTAATTTGTTGTATAAATACTTTGAAATTTGTGATTAATTTTTTCATAATTATAGTTTGGAATGTTAAAATTTGTTTGTCAATATTCTTTGTGAACCATGTTTTGTGTATCATGTTTTTAGGAGAAAAGCATGGCAGTGAAAGATAAAGAAAAAGAAAATAATTTAGGAATGTTACCCCAAAATATTGAGGCGGAAGAGGCGGTGCTCGGCGCGATTTTGGTTAATCCAAATGTGATTACGAAAGTCGTTGAAATCCTTAAACCTGAAAGTTTTTATAAGCCTGCGCACAGATATATTTACGATTCTATGCTGCAATTGTTTAACTCCAATGAAAGAATTGATATTGTGTCGGTTTCAGATGTTTTGAACTTCAATTCAAAGCTTGAAACGATTGGTGGTCGTGCATTTGTAAATGATTTGTGCTACAAGACGATTACGACAACAAACATTGAGTATTATGCAAAAATTATTCAAGAAAAAGCTATTAAAAGGGCTCTAATTAACGCAGGTTCTGAAATAGTATCTTTTGGATACGATGTAAATCCGATAGATCAATCGCTGGATAGTGCCGAAAAGCTTATATTTGACATAGCTTCCAAAAAAGCAACCTCGGATTTGGTGCATGTTAAAGATTTAGTTTTGAATACTTATGAGCAGATTGAATACCGTTATGAACATAAGGACGAATTAACAGGTGTACCAACGGATTTCTACGAATTGGACGCTATGCTGAATGGTTTGCAAAAATCCGACTTAATTATCCTTGCAGCCCGCCCGGCGATGGGAAAAACGGCTTTTGCATTGAACATTGCGCAGAATGTTGCGTTGAAAGCCAAAGTTCCTGTTGCGATATTCTCTCTTGAAATGTCAAAGGGGCAGTTGATGCAACGTATGTTGTGTTCTGAGGCGGAAATTGACTCCCAAAGGGTTAAGACAGGTAATATGCAGAGCAAAGACTGGGAAAAGCTTGCTACTGCGATGAATGCGTTTGCTCAGGCTCCGATTTATATTGATGATACGTCAGGTTGTACGTTGACTGATATTCGTGCGAAATGTCGTCGTTTGAAAATGCAGGAAAAGAATTTGGGCTTAATCTTAATCGACTATTTGCAATTGATGGAAAGTTCCGGTAAGGAAGATCGTATGCAACAGATTTCGGCGATTTCCAGAGGGTTGAAAATTCTTGCAAAAGAACTTGATGTCCCTGTAATTGCGCTTTCTCAGTTATCTCGTGCGGTAGAATCAAGAACTGATAAACGTCCTATGCTTTCAGACTTGAGAGAATCAGGTTCAATTGAACAAGACGCCGATATTGTAATGTTTATTTATCGTGATGAGTATTACAGAAAAGCAGAAGAAGGCGAAGAAGAAATTGCCGCAAAAGCTCAATCCAAAGGGGAATCAGAGATTATTATTGCAAAACACAGAAACGGTTCTGTTGGAACAGTTAAACTTCTATTCCAAGGCAATATTACGAAATTTAAAAACCCTATTAAGACAGACGCTTTTTAGTCTGAATAAGTTGATAAATTCTTGATTATAGCAAGCTATTGCACAAAAGTAAATTAAACCTTTGGGCATTTATAAGTTACCGCTACTGGCACTTATAAGGTACAAGAAAAATATCAAAAAAACTTGTAGAATAGTGCTATGTACAATCACGAAAAAGAAATTTTAAAACAATTTGGGCTAAATGTGAAAGCGGAGAGAATTCGTCAAGGTTATTCTCAAGAAACACTTGCCGAAAAAATTGGTGTTGCGCGCGAGTATATCAGCAGAATTGAACGTGGAGTTCAGAATATGTCGCTGATAAAAATTGCAAGACTGGCGAATTTTTTGGAAACAGATATTACGAATTTGTTGAGATTTTAGTTATTTCAGAATGATTTCAGCCATTATTTCAGGAAATTCATTCATCAGGATATCTGCGAATTTTTCTGTATCAATTTGAGTTATAACGATTGAAAGAAGATCGTTCGGAAGTTCAGTAATCATATTTTGGATATATTCCGGCTCAATAACGGACATTGCTTTGACAACTTCCGGCTGCTGCTTTTCTCTGTTTATGACTTTTGTGTATGCGTTTGCATCAAATAACTGAAACCATTCTTCGTGCTCTTTGCCAAGTGATAAAACAAGTTGTTGTTTTTGAGTTGATTGAAATGCTGTTATGGCATCTTTGAATTCCAGTGGGTTTAATTCTCCAAATTTTTTAGACAAATCAATGCTATCTAAGCCTTCTTGAGCTTCGCCTGTAATCTGTTCTAAAACTTGTGCAACGTATTCTTCCGGAATTGATTGCATGTGTTTTAGAATTTTGTTTTTATCAATATCTGTGCTTGTTAAAAATTTGTCTAACTGTTCTTCCGGTAAAAGTTGTACGATTTCTTCTTTTGAAAACATTTCAAATACTGTTTTTACAAGTTGTTCTGCCGGAAGATCTTCTAACATTTTCATTAACTTGTCTTCTGTAAAAAAGAATAAGCCTTGCAACAAGTCTTTTTCTTCCATTTCAGGCAAAAATACTTGTAATTGTTGAGCACTCATTTCTCTCAAAATCATATACTTGTTATTAGTGTCTGCAAGATCAAACAGTTCCATAACAAGGTTTACGTTTGTGGTAAGTTGTTGAGCAAGTTTAATGGCTTCTTGATTGCCCTGAGCTGCTTCTGCCTCAACAATTTCGTCAATAGATTTATTTGCATATTTTTCTTCAAAAGTAACTTTGCTGATATGCAAGACGCTTTGTAGGTATTCAAGATTTGAATCAATAACTAAACTCATAGTACTCCTATTGCTGTTCTATATTACGGTAATAGTTGAGTAAAACTTTAGTTATTGTAAAGTTTTTTTACTAAGCATCGTAGTCAAATGTATAACTGCAATCTCGGCGAACATATCCGTTTTTTTCATAGTGTTCAAGGACGGAGGTCAAAGGGACTGCATTTAATGTTATTCTGTTGCCTTGATATTCTTTGAAAAGACATTTATGAATAGAGGTTCCAATTCCCCGATATTGTGGTTTTTCGTAAGCATCAAGATATTCTGGATTTGTTTGAAGGCGTTCTATGTAAACGGTGTGTAATTTCTTTTTATCTTCCGTATTTATTTCTGCTAGCCCTAAAACAGAATTCGGATCAAGATTTTCAAAATTTCTGGCTTGCGTTGTAAGTGCAAAAACTTGACCTTTGTCTGGATTGTCTTTCAGGGAAAGGTTTACTTCATTATATATGTCTTCTGCAAAACAATAATAGCCCCAATCGTGAGCAATTTTTTTAAGTGCATTTCTGTCTTTTTGGTCTGTCGGATCAAGCTCTACAAATGCGACATTTTTTTGAATATATTTGCCATCATTAAGTTTTCCGACATTCATATCCATGACGTGTTTTGCACCAAAATTTATATTCGGAGTAATTTTATTGATATTCATTATGGAGTATATAAAATTTGAAAAAATTATTTTTTGCCAGTTTTTAAATTTTTGTTAAATTGTGATATAATTTATTTCATGAAAATAGGTATTATTGGTTTAGGATTAATAGGTGGCTCGCTTTTTAAGGAATTGAGTGAGGCTTATGACGTTATTGCTGTTTCAAAATCGCAAAACGGAGATAGAATTTTCAAATCTTATGAGGCTTTGAAAGACAGAGATATTGTCTTTGTTTGTACGGCGATGAATGCGACTTGCAAGGTGCTTGATGATTTGGAAAATGTTTTGTCGCCGGAAACTATTGTGACAGATGTGTGTAGCCTGAAAGAATTTGTTTGTAAAAAGCAAAGACCTTATAGATTTATTCCGTCACACCCGATGGCAGGAACTGAGCATAAAGGGTTTGAAAACTCTTTTAAAGGTTTGTTTAAAGGCGCGAAGTGGGTGATTATAAGCAGCTATGCGGCTACGCAGCTAGGCAACGAAGCGGTTAAGTCTATGCTTGAAGTTATCAAACATGTAGGAGCAAAACCTGTATTTGCGACAGCGGAAGAGCATGATAAGGCAGCTGCGATGATTTCTCATATGCCGATGGTTGTTGCGCAAGCACTTGTTCTTGCGGCAAAAGATAATCCTTTGGCACTGGAGATGGCTGCAAGCGGTTTTTGTGATATGACGCGCCTTGCACTTTCTAACGAGGAAATGGCTTGTGATATGGTTAATATGAATCACAAAAATATTGAACAGTCGATTTTGAAACTCTATAAATCGCTTGGCGAATTGCTGACAGATGATTATCCAAAGACGATTGCGGAGATAAAAGAGATTAGAGCAGGAATGTATAAGTGAGGCAGCTAAGCGGCTAGGTTTTGGAAAGACGATAAGACGCTAAGGCGATAGGACGATAAGTTCGTTACAAAATAATTACAAAGTCGTCATTCTGAGCGAATAATCGTCTTATAGACTCTTAATTTCAGAGCGTAGGTCGGGGTACCTACCCCGACATCATGAACATAATATTTAATAAATCGAAATTTCATAACTTCCGTTATTAACTTTAAAATTCATGCGAATTGTTTGACCGGAATACGTTGAAGGTGGCGGATTAAATGTCGGTACGCTCATCAACATATAATAAACAGCATCGTTCAATGACTTGTTTGACGACTCTTGTGAAAATTTTCGATTAATCAATTTCCCATTATCATTTACTGCGAATTGAATAGAACATTCGCCGGAGCCCGTAATGCTTCCGACGGCAAAATGTTTGAACATTGCAGCTCTTAAATTCCCCTTGTAACGCAACATTTCAGCACTATTCGGGTTATACGTAGGCTTTTGAGGGGCTTTATAAGGCGGTGTTTCATTTAACTTTTTAGGTGCAACATTTTGCCCTACAGGCTTTTTTGCTTGTGTTTTTGCTTGACTCGGTTGATTTATTTTGGGTTGAGTTTTTTGTGTCTTTGGTTGAACCTGTTTGGCTTGTTGCGGTGTAGTTTGTTGAATTTGTTGTTGTTTTACAGAGTCGTTAATTTTTTTTTTTGAACAGAGTTTGATGCAACTCTGTTGTTACTTATAGGTGCAGAAGTTAGTGGAATTTCTTCTCGAATTTTATCTAGTGGTGATTGAACCTGTTGCGGTTGTTGAGTTTTTGGTTGATAAAGAGGAGTGTCGTTCCAGATTTTATTAATATTTGGAATTGATTTATTTTCAACTTTTTGAACGTTTGTAGAAGTTGTCGGATTAGCTTTTTTAGGTGCTTTGCCAACCGGAATTATCCATACTATTATTGATAAAACTATGCAAAGTGCAAAAAATATCCTTGAAACAAGTTCAGATTTCTCTTCAAGTGTCATTGTTTTTTTAGTACTCGTTTCTGTAGTTTTGACAGCTTCAACTTCGTCCTGAACATAATCAAACGTGTTGTTTCCGCAGTCGCAGTACTCAACTTTTTCTTTGTATTCAGCTTTGCATTCTCTACATATATACATCTTAAAATAATCTTAGCACAAACAAACTCAACGAATAAGCAGCCCACAAAATAATCGGAATAATCAGCATTATAACAACGATTGCTGTCTGACGAACAAAATCATTGTCTGCTTGACGGAGTTTAAAGAAAAACGAAGTTTCCAAAGCGATTAAAATAATTCCAAAAAAAATTTTAAGCATTACTTACTCCTTTTGTAGATAATTTGTTCTAGCACGACGGTTTTGTGCATGTGCGGTTTAAGAGTTGCTATCAAGGCGGTAGAAATCCCCACTAATATTAGCGCAACGATAGAACTTATTATGATTTTTGTTATGTTCATTAGTTTTTCACCCTTTCGTAATCTGAAAAATCATTAGGTGTTGAATATCTTTCCTGAGTTCCGATTAAAAACAAGCCGGTTACAACGGTTGAAGTTCTTTGAGTTCCGCGAGGAAAGTTTAAAATCGGTTTCTTTTGCAAGTTCGCAATTGCCGGTTTAACGTTGTTACGAGCGACATTCATATAATTCGGGTTGGAACATTCCACTTTGATATTAGAAACATTTCCGAACTTGTCGACGACAAAAGTAAACGTGAACATTGTTCCCAATGGTGCGTAGTCAATGTTTGAGTCTTTCATAATCTGGTTTTGCAAGTTGCTGCGCCACTTATTCCAAGCGATAATCTCTTCTTGTTCCGTCATATAAGGGTTTTTGAAGTTTGGATTTTGGCTCGGTTTTCTGGTTTGCGTCTTTGGCGGTTGTTTTGTTGCTGAAGAAGTTTTTGGTTGAGATGCCGACTGTTCTTGCGCTTGCTCTTGGATACTTTTCAAAAGCTGTCTAACAACTTCCATATCAGAGATTTCGTCCTGATTTTGTCCTTGATAATGTTTAGTTTGCTGATTTCCTTTGGTATTATTGAATTTTATCGGTTTTGATGTTTGTTGAATTTGTTGTGACTCATTTTGAATATATTTTGTTTGAGTTGTTGAATTATCCCCAAAATTGAAGTTTTGTTGGGGCATTTCAACAGTTTTAGTACTTTGTGCATCTTGCGGTTGGACGTAAATTTGCTGAGATGTCATTGAAGTTGTTGGAATTTCGCTTGCGTTTGGCAAATTGTCACTAATTCTTGTCAAGATAAAATCTGCGTCCTCAATAATCATCTGCTGATGCATTGGCGGGTGCAATTTTATCGTACAAATTGTCACAATTACAAATGCAATTATTACTAAAACTTTTAGTATATCCATAATTAATCTTTATCTACTTTTGAAAGCAATTCATCACACGCGTAAATATCAAATTTTGTTTGGCTCAACATCAAAGTTTCTGCAATCAACAAAGCTGTTGGAACAAGTGCAGCAATTAAACTCAAGAAAATACCTTGCATATCACCACCGATTTCAGTCATAAAATATGATACGTTCATCGCAAATTCAATGAAAATGATTGTGCAACCGATAGCAAGTGAACGATTTTTTTCTGAGTTCAAGCGTCTTACGCCTTCAAGCCCGTAAATTGTTACGCCGTGGTGTTGATAGTCTGAAAATCCGTCCTGTTTAATAACTTGCGAACCTTGAATTTTCTTTGTGCAAGAAAAAGCGTTTACAAATGAAAAGAACGCAAAAATAATCATAAATGTTGCAAGGGTCAAGAATACAGGGCTAATTCTTAAACCTGAAATTCTTACCCAGCCGGCAGCTTCTGGGAAACACATTGCCAAAGTGTTAGACACACCATAAGCCAAAAACGGTGCTGTCAAAATTCCTACAACAGTTTCTCCGACAGATTTTAGTTGAAGATTGAACATTTTGTCTTTAATGTATTGTAATTTGGTGTTGCTCAAACTGTTGATATAGCGTTCAATCCATTGTCTATAAGACTTTATAACACTTTCAAAATCTTCTCTGTATTCGTATTTGTCAAGTGTCATTGTCCATTCTGTTCCGTTGCACTTGAAATATCCGCAAGATATTGCAAGAACCGCCATAATTCCGGCAAAGAAGAATGAAATAAATATTGCAAATGTCATAAAATCATTCAAATTCATATAATAAACAAGGTTTACGGCATAAATCCCGAGTACAAAAATCAATGAAAAAATTAACATAAAACTTTGTCCGAGTTTAGCAGATTTTGACATTTCTTTTTGAACATTGCTTTGCAAATATAAGTAAATTCCTTGTTTCAAAAGTAAACAAATTCCGTAAATCAAAATCGTATAAATTCCCCAAACTTTGATGTTTGTCGGAAGGTGTAAAAAGTTTGCAGATTCTTTGATTTCAAGCCCCATAAGGTAGTTTGAAACTCCGAATGCGCAAACCATTGCGCTGAAAAACATCGCAATATGCAAGAATATACTTGTTTTTGAGTTTGTAGAAAGTTTTTGCTTTAAATCATTTATGTGGAATGCAACCTGCTTAATAATTGCCACACGTGCATTTTCGATATCTTCTTTTTGTTTTTCCAATTTTACTTTTGTAACAGCATTAACATCTTTTCCGTACAAACCTTTAATGTCTTCTTCGGTAAAGTCCTCTTTCCCAATAGAGGTAACGGTTTTGATCTGTGGAGTCGGAATAGATTCTGCAACAAGTTTTATTGACAAAAATTCATCAGATTCGCCAAACATCAGTTTGCAAACATGTGAAACCTCAACGCGCTTTATCGGTTGACCTTTGAAAAGAACTTTGTCGCTTTTGAATGTGTTGATTACGGAACATTTGTTTTCTGCAATTTTGTATTCAAGCGTCAACAAAACATCGTAATTGGTGTTCAAAACGACGTCACAGTTTGGGTTTGTACCAACTGTTATTACATCTTTATTAAAAATTCTTTCGCCTTGCGAAGTTGAAATTATTATAGTCATTTTTATCCTCTCAAAATTTATCTTCCAATTGCGTGAAGAAATCTTCTAACAGATTTGTCAATATTTTGTTTTGGGGCAACAATTAAATGTTCTTCTCCCAAAACAGGAGTCAATTTTTCCTTGACCAAATCGAGTTTGGCAGGGTGAGCGTCCAAAAACATCATCGAAATGTCAGGTGCATATTTTTTTACGTTCTGAACGTTAGACGGCAAAGTGTTCCAGTTGATTTGTTTTTCGATAGCCCCTTCGTTTTCCAAATCCCCTATTACAACAATTGCCGGAATATATCCACCCTTTTTCATTGTCAAAGCGTGCGAAAAGGCTTTTTTCAATCCTACGCCATAGGCTGTGCCGTAATCTTTTTGGTCGTATTTTGTAAATTCGTCCATTGATTTTGTAATTGTGCTACCGTTCATTGGACTGCCTTCATAAATCAGGTAAGCGTCCTCAGAAACCCTTAAAATTTTGATTTGATCTTCTGGATCTAAAAGGTTACAAATTTGACGTAGAGTCTTTTTCTGCTCAGGAAGTTGTTTTTGGTTTGACGCAGAAGAGTCTATTACAAAAATCACAGCTGCCGGGTGAAAATCGTCAACCTTAATTCTGCTAATACCCGCCCAAACAAATTTTAAAGCTATTGATAAAGTTAATATAATTAAACCTAAAGTTACTAATTTTTTATTTAATTTCATTATTCTGCCTGTTCGTAATCCTTTTTATAGAAACAATATAGCATATTTTTTTTAATAAGTAAAGAAATGGATTGGGAGAGGTATGTAGTTTTTGTGGAAGCGGCTAGGCAGCTAAGAAGCGTGGCAGCTAGGTTTTTAGATAGAGATAAGGCGATGGGGCGATAAGTCCGAAACAGAAGATGGAGTTAAGGTTCAAATACCTTCAAATTATTCACACAGCAGAAGGTGTGCAAGGATTTCATGGCTTTTGCAAGATCTGAGTAAACGTATTTGTTTTCAGCTTTATTGACTATTTTTTTTGCTTTTTCGTACATTTTTTGTGCACCTTCTAGGTATTCCATTTGCTCAGGAGATTTTACAAGTCCAAGTTCTTGGAAATATTTGCCGTAAGACGTGTACAAGCGTCCCAACAAATCCTTTAAATTATATCTTTCAGCAAGTTCAATTGCGCTTTCCAAATTTATTTTTGCAGTACCAAAATCAGACATTGTAATTGAACACTTTGCAATAATCATTTTGAACAAAATCATAAAGAAATAGTTGTTGATTTTTGGATTTTGCGCAACTTCAAGTGCTTGCTCAGCGGTTTCCAGAGCCTTTTGTGCACCTTCTGTAATCAATGTTGCATCAGCTATCAAGAACCAAGTCAGAAGTGCGCCGACAGCCATTTTTTCTTTTGCAAAATATGCAATTTGATCGTTATAAATCTCAAGTGCTTGCTTTGCATTGTCATTGTCCTTAAATACTTTGCCCAACAATGTTTTCAGGATATTTTTTGTAAAATTATCGCCGTTATTATTTGCAAAAGTTACAACTTGGAACAGATCTTCTTGAATTCCGTCGTAGTTCTTTCTAAAGAAATTATTGACAATATTGATGAAATTCCATCTCAATATTGTTTCATTGTCCATGACATTTTCTCGATAAAGTTTCAAAACTTCTTCCAGCATCTGTTCTGATGCTTGGAAATTTCCTTTCATCGTATTTGCAAATGCAAGTGTTAATTTGCATTTGCAGATGAATAAATTATCTTGGATATTGTTACGTTCAATTATGTCAAAAAGTATTGTCAAAATTTCGAAAGAGCGGTCGTTTCCTTGCATTACAAGTGCATTTGCAAGAACCAAATATGTTTTTAGCCAAACTTCATAGATAAATCCGAGTTCAAAAGATTTTGTTGCGGATTTTTTGTTTAAAAACTTGTCAAGTTCAGGCATAATCTCATTGTCGACCATATTTATAATTTGTCCGCAATTGCCGATACTTAAGAGCGCGTTCAATTTTGTTGTTTTTAAAAGTGCGATTTCAAGCTTGTTGTCAATTCCGATTTTTTTTAAAACAGTGTCAACACATTCTACTTCGCCAAAGTAGTTACCGGTGTTGCGACAACAGTTTGCCAAATACGCCAAAAGTTCGATTTCGCGTGGGCTATCACCGACTGCTTGTGCATTAGAAATTGCGTCCGGCAAATATTCAATCGCTTCTGTCGGGTTAGAATTTGCGAGGAGCTTGCCTAAGCGTTCTGAAATATTGTAGCGAATTTTTAAGGTTTGCGTCTCATCAAACTCATTAATCAGTGCCAAAGATTGTTTTTGTGAAATTGCATAAAGGTTCAAATCCCCAATGTATGACGCAAATCGAGTCGTCTTAGTCCAAATATCAAGCGCAAGTTCGGGTTGTTTCAAGTTTTGTGCAATAATCCCTAAAATTGCGTGCGAGTTCAGGGTTAGAGCAGACAAGTGTTTGAATATTTTCTGATTGATTTCTCTGTAATTTGGATCGCCTTTTGCGGTTTTCAAAATTGTTTCCCATAGCAAAAGTGAGCTAAATTCGCAATACATATCATTTATAGGTGTAATGTAGTCCATTTTTTTCAAGTAAACCATTACGTCAATAAAAGTTTTGTCGTCTACTTCAAAAATTTCTTTAACAAGTGCCATATTGATTTTATCGCCGATGACTGCAGCACCGAGCAAAATATCATAGGCAAGTGAATTTATTTGTGACAAAAGATTTAGTCTGAATTCTAAAAGCCCTGCAAAGTTTGTTGCAAGTTCAAAATCGTGACCGGCTAACTGGCAATCAAAACACAAATCCAGTGCATGATTAATATACGACGGATTACCGTGGCTGATGTCGAAGATTTCTTGAATTTCAAACTTGTTTAGTTTTGGGAAACCTTCAATTTTCTTTTCTTTTTGTTCAAGAAGAATTCCAACTTGTCCAAGTTCCAACGGCGCAATTCCAATGTCCAAATAAATGTTATCATTGATTGTCGGGAAGTAAAAATAGCCTTTTGCAGGTTTTGGTTCGTTGTATAAAATCAAAAATTTAAGGTTTTCCCAAACAGCTTTTTTCTTGATATATCGACTTATAAACTCATAAGAAAATCCGTCAATAAAGTCGAAATTATCAATAACAAGAACGAATTTTCCGAATGCTGTAAGCTTATTAAAAATCTTTTCCAAAGTTGCAAACATGTAATTTTTACGAGTTACAATTTCCTCAAAAGTTCCTTCTTTACTAGGATACAAGAAGTTTATAACGTCGAAAATCTCTTGGCTTTTGAGTTCAGGAAATTCATTTTTGAAAAACTTGGCCGAATCTCTTTTGAATTGGGCATTATTTACGCAAAAATTCGGAAGATTAAATGCATTGAGCAGAATGTCTTGCACAACACCGCCAGATGTCAATTGCGTAATTGGTGTACATTTGCCGTAAAGCCATGAATACGCCTTCAATTCTTGCATTACAGCTTTCAAAACCAAACTTTTTCCGATACCTTTGTTGCCATTTAGTGAGAAAATTTTCTTTTTTGGGGAAAGAATTCCTTTGACTAAAATATTTTTTGCACTCTGCTGAGAAACAAGATTGGCAGGGTATTCGAGGTTAATTTCTTTTTCAGGTTCGATTTTTTTGAATGAATATCCGCATTTTCGACATTTAAAGGCGTTTGGAAAGTTTACGCTGCCACAGTTCGGACAACGTTTTAAAATCTCTTTTCCACATTTTTTACAAGTGAAATCGAAGATAGAATTTACTGTATTGCAATTTTTGCACAACAAACCGGTTCTAGCCTTACAATAAGGGCACTTCAAAGCATTGTCAGGAATTGTTTTTTTACATATCGGACATTTCATTGCTCAAAACCTTAATTAAATGCTTGTTTAACTTTTTCCATTAAGCGGAATAATCTCTTAGAAACCTCTGATTGAGAAATTGAAAGCTCTTCTGCTATTTCTTTTTGTGTCATACCTTTCTCATAACGTAGGTAGTACAATTTTAAGTAATTTTTTTCAGGTTCGGTGCTGTCAACCTCTGCAACTGTATCAACAATAATTTGCAAAATTTCTTTTTTTGCAACAACATCTTCCGGTGTATCTTGAATATCAACAGGCTCGTAATGAACTTGTACGGTAGAATAATCCGGAATACTTGAAGGAGTTTCTAAAGACACATTTTTAATCGGAGTAAAACCTTCTCGAGTACGTCTTAGTCGTCCTTCTGATTTTAAAACATTCAGAATAGAAGTCGTCGCAATTCGCTTCAAATAAGCTTCCAACGTGCTGTCTGAGGTAACGGTTTTTACAATTAACAATGATCTTTTGCAAGTTTCATTTAGAAAATCATCATATAAATCTTCATTGTTTGCAAATTTTCTGTCATTTTTAATTATTTTGGATATTAAATCTATTTTATCTTGTGCCAGTTCCACTTCTCAAAATTTCCTTATTGTCATTATAGCATAATTAAAAGTATATGATAAGAGCCAAATTGAAATTTTGTCCTTTTAACTCGTCTACCGGCGGTTTTACGGCACTCAATGTGTCCTTAACAGATTGTAACACAATGTTATCAATTTGAGTCGAGCCGCTGCTTGAACCTATTGTTGCTTGTTGAATATCGCCATTACTGCTCATTTTTAAGTTTACTTTCATTTGATTTGTGTAAGCGTATTCACTTGCCAGTAATAAGTCTGCGGATAGTGCCAATTTCAAGCTTTTGCCTGTTGTTCTTAGATAATTTTGCATTTTAGGGTTGTAAGACAAGTTGTCAGGCACATTCCAAACAAGTTTGTTAACCTGTAAATAAGAGCCAGATGTTGCAGGTTTCTTGTTCATTGTGGTGTTTTTCAACTCTTTTACCTGTTGTTTTGTTTGTGTAACTTGGGTTGTATTTTGATTAATGTTTGGAGTGTTTGTTGCAAGCATATCGTCAGTAGGTGCCGGTGTAGCAGGGGTTTGATTGGCAACAATTTCGTTTTGTTTTTGGTTAAGCGGTTCAACGTCAGATGTTGAACTGTTCTTTGCCTTCAAGAACATAACCGCAGAAGATGCTGCAACAACCGTTGCAAGTGCGGCTGCAACAATTAGAGTCTTTTGATTTGATTGTTTTTTCTGTTCAGGGAAAAGAGCTTGTCCCGGAATAGTTTGTGCTTCATTCGCTGTGATTTCATCTAAATCCATGTCTGATTCAGTGTCAGTGTCGCTGAAAAGCATTTCCAAGTTGCCATTTTCTTCTTCTTCACTTTCTCCATTTTCTTCTGACTCTTCAATTTCTTCAAAATTTTCGGCTGAATTATTTTCAGTTTCTTCCAAAGAATTATGAATTTCATCAAATGGAATATTTTCTTGAGTATTTGCATCGAGTTGATGTTGTTCGTCCGCTAAAGCTGAGAATTTGTCGTTGTTTTCGGAAGTTTCGCCAGAAGTTTCTGAATTTGTTGTCTCATCTCCTAATTCATCTAGTAAATCGTCGATTGATAAGTCAGTTACGTCAGATGGTTCTGTGGTTTCGTTATCTGTTGAAAGTTCGTCAATCGTTGGTGTTTCGTTTGTGTCAACAGTTTCATTAATAGGCTCATCTTGTGTTGCAGAGGAATTTAATACATCATCAATTTGTGACAACAAGTCATTTGATGAGATATTGTCGATATTTCCAGAACTTTCTTCATCAGTAATTCCTAAGTCGTCAATTGTAATGTTTTCAAGCTCTTCGTTTGTTAAATTGTTCAACAATGCATCGCCAAAACCGTTTGATATTTCAGGTGCTTCGTTCTCGTTTGATGGCTCTACGGGTGTAGTTTCTGAGTTTACATTTTCAGGGTTAATCAAATCGTCTATTGAGTCTAAGTTTAATTCTTCAAGATTTGAAGGTTCTTCTTGAAGAAGTTCTGCAGTTTGATTTTCGTTTTTAAGTGTAGAGTCCTCAATATTATCAGGAATATCTGTATCTAACAATTTCAAACCTTCTTCTTCAATCTCTTCATTTATTGGCTCAACTGTTTTGTCTAATGGTTCAATATTTTCATCAAGTAGTTCAAGTTGATCAATTGATGGCTCTTCAAGAGGTTCAATATTTTCTGCTACACCCAAATCTAAGTTTTCTATTTCATTTGCCGAAATATCTTCGACTTCGCTTGAGTCTTCTTTTCCCTCAAGTGGTTCTGCAATATTTTCAGATATTTCCGGCAACTCATCTTTTGCTGAAGTCATTTGTTCATCAATGTTTAGAGGTTGAATATCATCACTTGAAATATCTATATTTTCGTCTGGTATTTCAATATTATCAAAAGAAATTTTATTATCTATTGAGTCGATAAAGTCTGTATTAATTTCGTCTGAAATCTCTACATCATTTAGAGAAATTGTTTCGTTTTCGTTATTTTCTTGCGGAAGTTCAATGCTTTCCATATTCGAAATGTCGACATCTTCCAATGAAATAGATTCCGGTTGCGTTTCTTCTATATTGCTAGTTTCTGCGGTATCTTTAATAGAATCAATGCCTGATTTTATGGAGTCAATTCCATTTGAAGCTGTTTCACTAATACTGCTAACCGCATTTGCAACTTCTCCAACAGTGTCAATTGTTGCTTCTGCGGCACTAATTGAATTCAAGATTTCGCCGGCAGTTGCAGAAATTGCGCCCCCAATTGCTCCACCAGCAGCAGTCCCTACGGCAGCACCTGCAATAGTTCCCGCGATATCACCTACGATATTGTCAGATGGATTTGAATTATTCACATCTGTTTGATTTTCTTGAGGCGTTTCATCATCAATTTTTTCAATATTATTTTCAAGAACTCCATTATCAAAAATATCGTCTAACGTGATATCTTCAAAATTTTCAATATTGGCTAATTCCGGCTCTGCATTTGTCTCTTCAATCTTTTGAATATTATCAAGTTCGTTAATATTTTCTAACGAAGAAATATTTATGCTATTTTCTTTGTTAATTTCTTTTTTAGAAATCGTAGGATCTGTCATTGCTTTGTAAGAAAGAGTTTCAAAGTTTTCATATTCAATGAATTTATCTCTCAACTCAGCACTTTTTGTTAATTGTTTAATCAAATATTTTCTATCTTCATCAGAAACATCATTATCAGCCATAGCCATAATTATGCGTTCAGAATTTTCAACTTCATTTTCGGGAATTGTAATATTTGTGTTTCCATTGAAGTTTGAAATAAATTTTTTCAAAGATGCAGCAGGGCTCAATTTTTCTTTTTCAATAAAATAGTAATCTGCATTTGCATTGTTTTTGTTAATTAGAGAAGGTTCAAAATATCCGAGGAAAGTTACACAAGAAAAGTCTTTCGCGATTTGAAAAACCAAATAAATATCAGGTGTTAAACCGTATTCAAAATGTGTTTTGGGGATAAAAATTGCATTTTCGTTATACACAACTCTGACGTCAATATGAATATTTGAAAGCATAATGTCTGCGATATCAACTTCTTCCAAAATCTTTTTTATAGAATGCATATTATAAACATTAGAAACATCAATATCTTCTGATGCCAAGTATTTCATGCCAAGTTTTGCGCCGAGAGTATTCATATAAACTCGGTTTTTAATTTCTGAATGCGCAAATGAATTTGCTGCAACACTCGCATCTAGTCTGTCTTTGTCTTCAATATAAATTAATGTTTCTTGATTTGATCCCATTATTTTTCTCCTCTTCTACCATATAAGATGACACTCAATAAAAAAATATTCCAATTTTTGTGTAAAGTTTTGTAACAATTGTTGAAAAATATTTGTTTTTAAGACAAAATTACTTTGTTAGTCGTTTTATATGAGTATCAACGTAGTGTGTTATAAAGGAGGTTTCCCATGTCAATGATAAACTCAGTATCAGGTATCAGTTTCAGAGGCGATGTTGCACCCGCAAATGATTTGATTAATGCGCCTAGCAAGTTTTCTAATCCGGCTCCAAAAGCAGAAGTTCCGGCAGATTCTTTTGAAAAAGCAGGCGAAAAGAAAAAAAGTAAAGCTCCCGCAATCATTGGCGGATTAATTGCTGCTGCTGCAGTTGCCACTGCTGCTCTTGGTTTTTTGGTTGGTAAAGGAAAGTTGACAAAGGTTGTTGCAGAAGAAGGTAAAAACTTGTCATTCTTGAACAAAGCTCAAAACTTTGTTTATGATATGGGTGAAAAAGTTGCAAACTGGTTGCCAAAAGTATTTAAAGGCGGAGAAAAAGCTGCTGAAGCAGCTTCAGAAGCAGCAGCTTAATCAAAAACAATAATAGATTTCAAAAAGTAGGGTAATTTTTGACCCTACTTTTTTATTGTTTATTATTAATTCATAATATTTGGCATACTTACCCAACCGTAACAACAATCACTCTAAAAATTCAGCCAAAATTATATTACTAACCAAAATTCCGCTGTCAGATAGCCTATACCCGACATTTGTTCGTTCAAGATAGCCGTAATGCACGTATTTCTTGACAATATTTTTATATTTGTTCTCAAAATCAATTCCAAATTTCGAATTAATCTTTGAAGTATCAATTCCTTTCATTTCTCTAAAGCCTAAAAATATAGCCTCTTCAAGTTTTTCTTGCTCATTCAAAACATGTTGTGATTTATGTTTCATCGGATTTTTTAGGTATTCCTCAATAGATGCTGTGTTGAAATATCGTACTCCATTTTCATATCCATGCGCAGCAACCCCAAAACCATAATAAGAATTATTATCCCAATAATTTAAGTTATGTCTAGACTGGTATCCGCTTTTGGCAAAATTACTTATTTCATAATGCTCAAACCCAGCGTTTGTGAGCACCTCAATCGCCTTCAAATACATATCAGCTTGCATATCTTCATCAGGCAAGTTTTCAGGAGCATGTTCATAAAAATAGCAGCCCTCATCGATTTTCAACCCGTAAAGCGAGATATGTTGAACACCAAGCTCAATTGCTGTGTTTAAATCATTTTCAAACCCTTTTAAACTCTGTTCAGGAAGTCCATAAATAAAATCTAAACTGATGTTTTCAAAACCTACATTTTTAGCGAATTTAACCGCATGCTTAACACAATCTGCCGAATGCCTTCGTCCAATGTTTTTCAAAATCATATCGTCAAAAGTCTGACACCCAAAACTAATCCTATTAATACCAGCATGTTTCAGCTTGTTTAAATATTCCAAACTCATCGTTTCTGGATTGAGCTCTGTCGTAACCTCGCACCCTGCAGCTAAATTAAACAACTCAATAATTCCAGAAAACTCTTCAACTGTCAAAATAGAAGGTGTTCCCCCCCCAAAATAAAGAGTATTTAGCTCCTCATTTTTATAATGAGTCTGAATATCTTTTCTAAGTGCTTTTAAATACAAATCTTTCATTTCCAATCTCGGAAACGAAACAAACGAGCAATATTTGCATTTTGACCGACAAAACGGGATATGTACATAACAATTCTCTGTCATAAAAATAATTTTACTCCAAATATACATCAAATGTATGAGATTTGAATAAAATGCAAAAGTTTTTATTTTGTCAAACCGAGTATAAAAGTATTAGATATGAAAAACATTATGTTTTTCATACCTCCTCCCCAAGTCTGGTAGCCGTTCTTCACTTGTAAGAATGGCTTTTTTTTGCGGACGAAGTCCGCTCTCCCCCTTGGAACAGTGTTGGTTCATACATCATATTTTGGTAAAAAGGATTAATACGAGCGTTTAGCGAAGTAATCCAGATAAAGCGGCTAAGCAGCTAGGAAGCGAAGCAGCTAAGCGAAACTGTCACTCCGGACTGCGATCCGGAGTCTAGAATAGGTGAATAAGTTAGTTACGGGAAAGTTGTTTTCATTAATTTTTCACAATTTACATCATTCTGAGGCTCTTCAGTTTGTAGGTCGGATTAGCAAATCCGACAATAAACTAATCGGAATATTTTAAGGTAATATAGTGCTGATGTGAGGGGGATTTAATCTGATTTCACTCTTTAAATCGTCCAAAAATTCTTTTGTGTACAAAAATCCCAAATGTGCTCCATTGCTCATCAAAACAGTGTTTTTGCCTGTGTAAAGTTTAAGTTTTTTAAGCTGAGCATGGTTTGTCAAATAATCATCTAGCGAGTGGTAGATTTTATAATTCGAATTGTTTTTCAAATAATCTTCAAGTGACAAAAGACTTGTTTCTTTATTCAATTCTGCAAGGTTGGCGAAATTGTTTTTAAGCAAATATTTTACTGCATAATCCTTATAATTCATGTTGTTAATAGTGTCATAAATCGCGGTTTGTTTGTTTTTTGGGGTATTTTCGAGTGTAAAGACTAAGTCTGAAAGCTTTTGATGCATAATAAATCCCGTGATAAGTTTTCCTTCTTCCTCAGAAAAAGGCAAGCTGTTTATTTCCAAATTTGCGGACGAGTCTTTTAAATCCGCCAGTTGTACAACTTTGGCAGCAGTTTCGGCAATTTTGTGTTTAAGATTTTCGGTGTTGCGACTCCATTCTTCGCTATTTTTGTCAACCTGTTCCATTGCATAAACGAGTTCTATTGGCGGACAAATTGAGATAAATTTTACTTTCCCGAGAGTGTTATGTTTAAATTCGCTATCTGCAAGATAAAGCGTTGCCATTGCTCCGAATGAAGTACCTATAACAGTTTTTTCAGGAAATTTGCAGGCATATTTTTTTTCAAGATTACTTATGATTTTGCCGGTAACCTCTTTTAAATATTCAACATCTTTCGACGGAATTCCCGGGACATAGCCATTGGGCATGCTTCTGGCAAATTCCCACTGAAAGTGGCTCCCTTGAATAATTACTGAGTAGCCTTCATCGTAAAATAATTTTGCTAAAACGACTGAATGGTGTGACGAAATTCCTTCTCCTATAGATGGGTAAATTATTGCAACAGGCGCATTTTTGTCTTTTTGCATGATGTATTTGAACTTGTAATTCGGGCGATCTGATGCAATGTTTATTGAAGAAGTATGGATTTTTTTTGCAAAACTTCTATTCCATATCGAAAGTTCATTCCAAATAGATTTGTCGACGTTCGGGTTGTCAAAAAGTGCCGTCCTCATAGAATCGACAACAGGGTTTTGCGGATTGTAGTCGTGAAGCAAAATATCTGCCATAAGTCTTGAATTCGTTGCATTATAGCTTTTTAGGATAATGTTATCAATATTTGTACCACCTTTTATAATTTCTGCAACAGTAAGCTCATCTATCGGTTTTTCATCAGGTTCTGTTCCACGTAAATCCATTTTTACAAGTTCCGGATTTACATCTGCCGGATATTGTGGAGCAGCCAGCTTAAATCCGTTTTCCAGTACTTCTTTTTTGTCTAAGTTTTCACACTTGATAAAATTATCTATTCCGTACATTTTTCTTGAAATGTTGTAAGGATCGGCGTAAGTCGACTCGATCATTTTTATAAGCGGTTGCATGAAAGAAGTTCTGTTTACGGTTAAACCAGCCTTAACCATTGCAAGTACAGGGGTTCCGACGTAAGTTGTTGGGTTAAGCGAAGTGTCAAGAATTTTTCCGGCAATTCCGCGAGCTGTAGTCCCGTTCATTACTGGCAAAACTATGTATGAGCCAGAATTGCATTTACATTTTGTCAAAGCTTGCTCCATGTCTTCATTTGACGGTTCTAATTTGAAGAAATACTTTGCAGGGTCGAATATTCCGCCTATGCCGAGTGTTGTATTGGTTAAAAATCGGACGGTTTCTGTTCCTGATGTTTTAAAATCTTTCTGAATAATGCTGCTGACCAGGCGTTTTGGGTATTCGATGTTTTTATATGCGCTGTGAATTCGCTCTATTCCGTATTCCGGCATGATTGAGGACCACAAGATGTGAATCGGGCGAATTGCGTACTTGTTCAAGCCGAGGTTGAAGGCAAATATTTTACGGTTAAGTTTTTCGTATTTGTCTGCTCCGAGATACATATAGCCATAGTCCGGATATTTTGTTTGCGGTTTCAAAAGTTCTTCTGCAAGGCAGATGTTTGCGACAAAAAGTAAAATTCCAAAGGTAATAAATAATTTTTTCAACATAAATCCTCTCTAACATTTTTATTTTGTTAAAGAGTTTGAATATCTTCATTGCTCGATAGTCTAATTTCATGATATTATTTTTTCAAAAAGAGGGGTAATATATGGAAAATTTTTTGACAGAAAAAGAAAAAATGCTTGCTGGTGAATTGTATGACGCGTTTTTGGATAAGAGTCTTGCAGAGGATAGGATTAAGGCAAAATGCTTGTGTCATAAGTTTAATGCGCTATCGCCGGATAAATTGGACGAGCGAAAAGCAATTTTGAAAGAACTTTTGGGAAAGACGAAAGAGAATTTTTATATTGAGCAAAATTTTTGGTGTGACTATGGGTATAATATTGAGGTTGGGGAGAATTTTTACGCAAACCATGACTGCGTGATGCTTGATCCTGCAAAGATTACGTTTGGTGATAATGTTTTTATTGCGCCGCAGTGCGGATTTTATACGGCAGGACATCCGCTAGATGTTGAGGCTAGAAATTCCGGACTTGAGTATGCTTATCCGATTACGGTTGGAAATAATGTATGGTTTGGCGGGCATGTGTCTGTAATGCCTGGGGTAACGATTGGCGATAACGTTGTTATTGGTGCCGGAAGCGTTGTGACAAAAGATATTCCGTCGAATGTTGTCGCAGTCGGAAATCCGTGTAAGGTGTTGAAAAAATTGGAAGAGGGATAGCTATTTTAATCGTCATTACGAGCGTTTAGCGTACCACAAGGGTATCCTACCTCGTACGGCTCGTTTACTCGCCTACTATGTAAGCAAGTAATCCAGTATATGATTAGCAAAATAGCTGCAATTTTCGGAAACCAATTAACCGAAACTGTCACTCCGGACGCCGATCCGGAGTCTGTTTTATTTGGTATTAGATTCTGAATAGCAAGAAAAATAATTCTTCGCTAACCGCTTAGAATATTTTTCTAAGCTTTCAGAATGACGACGGATAGCAATTTTTCACGATACGAACTTAACGTCTTATCGCCCTATCGTCTTAACGTCTTTTATTTCAGAATAACGACTAACGGAGTTTAGCCCTGACAAAACTCTATATCCCATTTGCACTTATGGGTTCTGCAAGTCTTACCTGAATTGTTGTGCCATCAGGAATTTGAACTTCTTCTCCTCGTTGCATTGTGCCACGCAAGCCTCCACCTACTGCGCCTATGCTTGCAAATGTTACCATATTACGTCCCCAATCATCACCGCCCCCAAGTGCAGTCAATGCCGCGCCGACAAGCATGCTTCCTAGGGCTCCGACTAAAACGTCACGTGTCATTTTTTGTGCACGTTCACTTTTTGCTTTGAGGTAAACTTTTTCCGTAGAAATCGCTATTGGATTGCCTTCCGGTGTCAAAATTTCGTTAAAACTTATCTCAATCATACCGCTTCCATAAGCTAACCCGGCGTTTTGGGCATTTGTTGCAGTTCCGTAAACAAGACTTCCGGCAGGTGCAATTAATTGCCCGTTATACCGAAAATCTTCTGTTAAACGCACTGTCAGCCTATCGTTTTTCTCCAAACTTCCGGAACTTATGCCGGAATCAAATGTTACGTTAAAAGCTGTTCCAGCCGGAATATTTGTAACATAACCGTTCAAAGATAGATTTTGTTGTGGTGGTGTAAATGCGTTGTTTTGAATATTTTGAGTTTCAGCAGGAAGAAGAATTTCGCTTTGTTTATTGTTTTTAATCTCTGTGCGATTTCGCTTTTTCGTAAAATCATTAGGTTGAACATTTGTGTGTATATTTCTATTCCTGTCAAATTCCGCCTGTGCCTCGTCAGAAAAATCGTATTCCGCAAACACAGGTAGTGCAAGGATTTGAAAACATATTAACAGTGCCAAAATCTTTTTCATTATATATACATTATAATATATTCTTGAATTATTACAATATCCTTGTTATAATTTGTGAATAAGGAGAAAATATGGAAAAAATTATAGAACTTTTGGCAGTAGTAATTAGTGCTTATATTATCGGCTCAATTCCGACAGGATATATTATTGTAAAAACATTCACCGGTGAAGATATCAGAACAATCGGCTCAGGCTCAACAGGAGCAACAAATGTTAAACGTGTTATGGGCAAAAAGTGGTTTTTTATAACACTTTTGTTAGATGCTTTTAAAGGTGCATTACCGGTTATTTTAGCGTCGTTGTTTGCAAAATCTTTTACAGGAATCGGACTTTTACCTGTACTTGCAGCCGTTGCAGTAATATTGGGTCATAGCAAATCTGTTTTCTTGAAATTTACGGGCGGAAAATCTGTAGCATCAGGTGTTGGAACTATTTTGGCATTGAATTGGCATGTAGGGCTTGTTATTGCAGCAATTTGGGCGGTTATAACTTTCTTTTCAAGATACGTGTCATTGGGTTCAATTATCGCTCTTGCACTATCACCGTTCATTATGTGGTCGTTTCACGCACCTGTTGCGTATATTGCGTATTGCGGATTGGGTGCTTTGTACATAATCTGGTTGCACAGAACAAATATTCAAAGACTTATTAAAGGTGAAGAAAACAAGGTGAGATAATGGATTTTTCGGTGCTTTTAATCGGATTGGGAATAATTATAGTTTTATTTATCGTTGGCAAAATCTTTGCGATTTTGACGAAGGTGTTTTTCATAATCCTTCTTGTTGCCGCAATTGCTGTCGGATTTTTCTTCTGGCAGAACAACAATAAAGATGCTTCGCAGAAAAATAGTAATATCGAAATTGTTCAGCTTGTATAAGATGTAAAAATGTAAATGTCTTGCAGACCGCCTAGTTTTCTGCAACCACTCCGCACTCTGCGAATGAGCCTCAGAATGACGATTGATAGCATTTTCCCCGATATGAACTTATCGCCTTATCGCCTTATCGCCCTTCCAAATTCTTGGCTACCTACGTGCGTAGCACCTAGGCTCTGCCGTACATATCCTCGTAACGAATAATATCTTCTTCAATCAGCGGATCGCCTTTTTGAACCTCAATAATTTCAATATCTTTGTCAAACGGGTTTTGGAGTGAATGTATTGCCTTGAGCGGAATATCAACACTATGCCCCGGAGAAAGAATTAATTCTTTTCCTTCTAAGACAACTTTTGCTGTTCCGGAAAGCACTACCCAGTGTTCGCTACGGAAATTGTGGGATTGAACTGACAATTTTTGCCCAGGGTTGACGTGAATGATTTTGGTTAAAAAACCGTCGCCTTGTGCAATTACCGTATAAAATCCCCAAGGACGGTAAACTGTTTTGTGTACAAGATGAGTGTTATCATTTTGTTTTTTCAAAGTTTCGTAAATCTGCTTAACTTCTTGCGTTTTGTCTTTTTTACATGCAAGAATCGCGTCCTCAGTTTCAACAATAACGGTATCTTCAAGCCCAATTGTCGTAACAAGTTTTGATGACGCGTAAACAAAAGAATTTTTCGAATTTTTGTCTAAAACATGACCTACAAAAACGTTACCATTCTCATCTTTTGGGCTAACATTATAAATCGCTTGCCAAGAGCCGATGTCGTACCAGTCACTTTCAAGTTCGACGAGGGCTATATTATCTGATTTTTCCATAACTGCATAATCTATTGAGATATTTGGCATTTCGTCAAAATCTACAAATGCAATTTGGTTGTTTTCTGAAAAATCAAATTTTTCTGAAACTTTTGCTATTTCAGGGGCATGCTCAAGGGTTTCTTTCATGATTGTAGAAGCTTTGAACATGAAAATTCCGCTGTTCCAGTAGAAATTTTCTTTTTTCGAAAACTCTTCGGCTTTTTCATAATTTGGTTTTTCTATAAATTCTTTTACTTTAAATCCGTCACCGATTTTTTCGTCGGTGTTAATGTAGCCGTAGCCGGTTTCAGGATAGTTTGGTTTTATCCCAAAAGTTACAATATAACCTTGTTCTGCTAATTTTTCACCTTTTTTCATTGTTGAGGCAAATTTCTCGTTATCTTTAATCAAAAGGTCTGACGGAACGGCTAAAATAACGGGATCAGAATCGGATTTTTGCATAATATATTTTGTAGCTGTAATTATTGCAGGAGCTGTGTTTTTGGCTACCGGTTCGCCCAAAATAATCGGATTATCAGTTAATTCAGAAAGTTGCATTCTGACATTTGCAACATGTTTTGTATTTGTTGCACTGATAATATTTTCTTTTGGCATGCAAAAATTTAATCTTTCAAAAGTTGTTTGTAACAAACTTTCGTTAGAAACCAAGTTCAATAATTGTTTTGGATATAACTCTCTCGATAGCGGCCACAATCTGCTTCCGGAGCCGCCTGCCAATATAATTCCGTACATTTAACCTCCGTAATATATTTATTATTATATTA
>ERZ1034878.293-NODE-293-length-26475-cov-11.205678_pt1 | contig 26475 bp, 19 predicted proteins | sample MGYA00520593_ERZ1034878 | MGnify/ENA primary metagenome ERZ1034878 (study PRJEB33766, sample SAMN09781724) | gut metagenome | biome: gut microbiome | host: Homo sapiens | place: Madagascar | study: EMG produced TPA metagenomics assembly of the PRJNA485056 data...
TTTTTATATAAACCTTATATAATCACCCTTTCAAAACTTTACAATTAAAAGAGGTCAAAAGTTGGTTAACATTTGTAACATTATTCCGCTGAATTAATACTAAAGAGTTACTTTTCTGTTAAGATTATGTTATAAATAATAATGTAAAAATATATATTCAAACACGAGAAATGAACGGAGGCAAAAATGTCAGTAGGACAATTCGTATTTATGTTGCACAGCCACCTGCCTTATTATAGAAAAGCAGGAATGTGGCCATTCGGTGAAGAAAATCTTTACGAATGTATGGCAGAAACTTATGTACCTCTATTAAACGCTATTTCAGAATTATATGATGAAGGTATTAAGGCAAAATTAACAGTTGGCATTACACCAATTCTTGCAGAACAGTTAAATGATGAACACTTGCAAAATGGTTTTGTTGAATACATTGATTCAAGAATAAAAGCGGTATCTAAGGATTTGGAAAGATATCCTGATCCTAAGGTTGCTCATTCTCAGCATTTGAAATACTTGGCAAAATACTATTTTGATTTGTGGAACAAATTAAGAGATGATTTTGTTAATAAATATGAAAAGAACTTGATTAAATATTTCAAGAAATATCAAGATTTAGGTTGTATTGAAATTACTACATCAGGTGCAACTCATGGTTTCTCACCACTTCTTGCAACTGATAGTAACTTGAATGCACAATTCAAGGTTGGTCAAGATACAACAAAAAGATTGTTCGGCAAAAAGGCAATGGGTGCTTGGTTGCCTGAATGTGCTTACCGTCAAGGTTATGAATACGTTGGAAAAGACGGCAAAAAACATTGGCGTCCTGCTATTGAAGTTACACTTCAAAATAATGATATTCACTACTTCTTTACAGAATCTCACGTAATTGAAGGTGGTAATTCAATCGGTAATAGACGTGTAATCGGTATGTACGGAAATATTGAATACATTCCGCTTCCAGAAAGACCTGCAACAGGTTATGACACTTATTCTGCTTATTGGTTACCTGATGCACAAGTTGCAGTAATGGGACGTAACGACAGAGCAGGCTATCAAGTATGGTCAGCTGCAGATGGTTATCCTGGTGATGGTTGCTTTAGAGAATTCCACAAAAAGGATGATAAATCAGGCATGCACTATTGGAGAATTACTTCTCCAACAACGGATTTAGGTGACAAGATGTTGTATGACCCTGTTCTTGCTATGAACAAGATTAACGAAAACTCAGACCACTATACAACATTGATTTATCACTTATTGAATGATTACAAACTTGCTCACGACGGTAAAGAAGGTTTGGTAATGGTATCATTCGATACAGAATTGTTCGGTCACTGGTGGTTTGAAGGTGTTGAGTTCATTAAACAGGTTATTAAGAAATTCAACGATTTTCTTCCAGAAGTTGAAAGACTTACAGCAGGTGAATATGTAACTAAGTATCCGCCAAAAGAAGCTATCCAAATTCCTGAAAGTTCTTGGGGACAAGGTGGTCACTTCTATGTATGGATGAATCACTTAACTGAATGGATGTGGCCAATTATTCACTCTTGTGAAAAGAGAATTAATGCAATAGTTGACGCTCATTCTGAAATTCCTGAAGACAAGTTGATGTTAAGAGCGTTGAATCAATTAGCAAGAGAAAACTTGTTGCTTCAAAGTTCAGATTGGCCGTTCTTGATTACGACATGGCAGGCTAAAGATTATGCAACAGATAGATTCAATGAACACGTTGACAGATTTAGCTTAATTGCAGATATGATTGAAAGTGGAAATATTGATGAAGCTAAATTGAAAGACATTGAAGATATTGATAATTGCTTCCCTGAAATTGATTACAGAGTTTATCAATCAATTACGGAAGGCACAATTCCTCAACAAGAAAAGAAATTGGCTCCGTTGTATAAATAATTTGAGAGTTGTTTTAGAAAAGGTTCGATTTAATTTAAATCGAACCTTTTTTTATTTTTTAGGCAAACCAATATTTTACTGTTTATTTAATCTTTGAATTAAATCGTTTGTAATATCGATTCCTCCAGAAAATACGCTTCTGGAATCAATTATTGCATCTAAACCTTTTTCCAGACGGATTTTTTCTGTAACTGCGTGGATTCTATTATAAACATCCTCTTCTTTACGTTCTCTAAAATCATTAAATGCTTGTTCTTTTGTGCGAAGTTCTGCTTGAACCGTTGCTTCAAACTTTTGTTTTTGTACAGCAGATTCTAACTTGTTAAACTCAGCTTCTTTTATCATCAAATACTGTTTTATTTCGTTATTTTTTGTTTCAATTTGCGTAAGTGTATTTTTTGCATACTGATAATTTTGAATAACTTTATCATAATTTATATATCCAACACCACCGGCAAATGTCGGAAGAGTTAGAGTTAGTAAAAGTATTGTTGTAATTATTTTTTTCATATAACCTCATTTTCCATTTTCAATTAAAAAATCCTTCCCTAAAGGAATGATTTTTAATATCCATAATAATTCATCCCTCCTGTACCAAACGTGAAGTAGCCATTCTTTGAACCATAACTTCCGGGATTTGTAATCGGAATACCGTAGTCAACCGAAATTGGACCTACACCCGGAACATAAACTTTTAATCCGACACCTGCAGTTATTGCGCTCATAGGTCTATCATACAATCTGCTTGAAATTGTCGGGTCGAATACTTTACCGGCGTCAACAAAGAACGTTAGACGAATTTTTTGGAAGAAATCCCACTTAACTCTATCCGAGAACGGTAAAGGAGTTGCAAGTTCAGCCGAACCCATGATGAACGCGTCACCCGAGCCTACACCGCTCATTCTAAACCCTCTGATTGAGTAAGGACCGCCAAGTCTAAACGCCATAACTTCCGGCATATCATCACCATGAACCTTAATGCCGCCTCTTGCATTTAAGGCAAATGATGATTTTTTGAGGACAGGGAAGTATTTTGTAATTCCACCGGCAATACGGCCGTTAGTGTTTCTAATCGAACTTATGCTGACAGCTTCAATAAATTTAGCATTAGCTACAATACCGTTTCGAGGATTTTCGTCTGAATCAAGAGTTGAATATTTTATCCCCGGGGCAAAGTTTATAAATGTTCCGCCAGTCAACTGTTTAGCTCTTTGTGAAATGTCTAAACCTCTCAAGGCATACATTTGAGAAATTTTATTGTAGTCACCTTCGCTCATGCTAATATGTTCAATTCCTGTTGTAAAATCAGCCGTAACTCCATCTACATTACGGAATTTATGCTCAATGCCTGCACTTATACCAAAACGACGTTCAATAGCAAGCGGAACTTGCCAACTACCCATATCACGATAATAAAGCTTACTCATAAGTGAATTATCAGCGTTTAAGAACTGAGGTTCAAAGAAATTTAATTCAAATTGATAATTCATTCGATTTTTGATAGACGCATCACTTAATAAAATCCCTGAACCTAAAATGCCTGTTGCAGAAAGTCTTTGACCTCTACCGAGGAAGTTATTTTCACTTATAGTTAAAGAACCGAATGCTCCTAAACCATTATCAATACCACCGCCGATAGCAAGGCTGTTTGACGAATCTTCTTTGACAACTACTTTAACATTATATTCGCCTTCTACCGTATCACTCGGGCAAATTTGCCTATCTACATCTTTGAAGATTTTTGTCGAATAAATTCTACCTAAATCTTCTTTTAAGTAGTTTTCGTTGTACACAGTCCCAGGTTGAGTCATAATGTTACGTTCGATAACATAATCTTTTGTTTTTTCATTGCCTTCAATTATGATTTTGTCAATCACGCCTTCAGTTAGGGTAAAAGTTAATGCGCCGTCAGGATCATCATCAACAGAGCTTACACCTGCTAAGATGTAGCCTTTTTTGTGGTAATAACCGCTCATGTTGTCAATTGCCGTGTTTATGTTGGAGATGTTTTGAGGAAGCCCTTTTAGTGGCATTACAAACGGCATTAATTCCATTGTTGAAATTACGGTATTGCCGACAATAGAAACATTAGAAACAGCAATATTTTCTTGGAGTTCAAAAGTAAGAGTAACCGTGTCATCTGAATTTAGGGTTGGTTCAATAGCCATTTTATCGGTAAAAAATCCGATAGCATAAATGCGTTGCAAATCTTGTTGCAATAAATCTTCATTAAACAGTGAGCCTGATTGAGTTTTGATTTTTGAGGAAATTATTTCTGGAGAAAGCAGATGTAGACCGCGAAACTCAATATCACTAATAATTTTACCTTCCAAATCAACTTGTTCAGCGTTATTTGTGTCAACTCCCGCAACGTAAGTTGACTCTTCGCTTTTTTCGAGTTCTTGCACCGGCTCATCTGCAACGTTAGGTGGCGCAAAGAAATCTGATTTTTCTTGCGTGTCACCTTGAGATGGTGGAGGTGTCGCGACTTTTGCTGGAATTTCGTCTGTGTTTGTTTTTGGGGTAGCTGTTGGGGTGCTTTCGTCAATTTCAGAGGAGAAATAATCCGAATCTGTATTTTCTGTATTTGGATTATATGGGACAAAAGTTTTTATCACTGGTTTTACAGTTTTTGATGTGTCTAAATACAATGGATTAATTAATTTAATCGGTTTGGCAGGGTTTAGTTCTAACAATGAAAAATCGGGTTTTGAGGAGATTAAATAAGTGTCATAATCTTTTGTTATTGGGATAATAGTTTCTTCTGCAAGCGCGAGAAGTTTTGAATTTTGAGGCTCTGCACCCATTATAGTATTAATAGCAAAAATCGGAGTGCAACTTAAATACGCTGCCAACAGTGAAGCAGCAGCTAATTTTGTATTAAGTTTTCTCCTCTTATTTTTTACTTCCATTTTTCTTTGTTATGATGCGAAAGCAAGCATGTTTTGTTGAATTGAAAATTGAAAGTGGAAAATTATTTAAAAATTCCTAATATAAAATTTGTTTAAGATTGAACGTATTTATTAAAAAAATATTTTATATAATTTTCCATTTTCAATTTTCCACTTTCCATTTATATATCCGCTTCCGTCAGCGACAACACTGCCTGATAAAACCCTTTCGGGTCATTGCCGGCAAATGATGAGCGTAAAACATTTGAGCCGACATTTACAGTCACAAATGTCGTTCCGTTTTCTGCATATACTTCATATTTACCTTTACCTTGTAAATATTTGGATTTAGCACCTGTAACCGATAGAACAGGGTACGCAACAATTCCCGGACTGTCTTTTGGTAAAGCACCCATTTTGCAGTTTGCCAAAGACTGTGATTTTGGTCTGTTTGCAAGATTAGCAAACGCTATATAAACTCTTCCGCCTTGCTCAAACATAGCTTCTTCAAAACCTCCATCGGTTATAACATTTGCTTTTAAGTACAAATTTGTTGTTTCTGCACTGTTTGAAATAACTTTAAAAGTTGTAGAAAGTGGCGAATATAAATTCCCTGTCCTATCTGTAATATTTGCAGTAAGAACTGGACTTGAAACAGCTTCAACTTTTACAAAACGAGGAAGGTTTACTGAAAATGTAGCACTTGCAGAATTATTTTCTGCAAAAGCACTAAGCATGCTTAATATAAGCACAAAAAATGATAATACTAATTTTTTCAAAACGATTTCCCCAAATCCAGCTTAGCCTTAAATAAGGCTAATGCCATTCTCCTCTAGTCTATATTAACCTATTAATCTTTGTTTTGACAATTTGTAACGTTTTGTAACAAAAACTAAAAATCCCTAAAGTTTTTTCAAAACAAGCCGTTAAACATGAAAACAAGGTTGTACATTTTTAAGAGGATATTTAACAAAAACGCTCATGCAAATAGAGTATTTTATTTAAATCTATATTGAGGTTTTGTTACAAATTGTTACAATAAAAGTAACAACTTTACTATATAGAAAGCTTTACTAGTGAAAAAGTTATTGATTACAGCATTATTCGCGTTTTGTCTAAGCGCACCATCTGAGGCATCCTTTGTCATTGTTGACTATCAGGGTGATACAGTTGTACGCCAACAAAACATTGAACGAAATTTGATAATCAATAGCGACGACGGGGAAGTGTATAATATTGCGGTGAGGCCGCTTGATGATGCTGTGAGAAGCTCAGACGGCAAGGTTTCTATTCCGCTAAACAATTTGTATATCAATAACACAAGAGAAGATGTATATTTACGCTATAACGAGTATTCAAATATTTTTGACGGCTTGACTATGGGTGGTGTAGCTAAAAATATGACTGCAAAAATTCGTGATTTTGGTATGGTTCCGGCTGGAACTTATAGCATTAATTTTGAGGTTCAGGCAACTGATGTTGATACAAATCAAATTGCATCGACTACAACGTTTAATTTGCAGTTTATAGTTCCGTCGATTCAAGAAATAAGTTTGCATGGTGAAGTTCCTAAAATTACTATTGGAGCATCAGATGCGTTTAATAAAAATAAAAAAATTGCAAATGAAACGTCACCTTTAGTTTATATCAATTCTAATTGCGATTGGGAATTATCTGTCAATGCTGATAGTTTTGGCGATAGAGCGGGTAATTATTATATAAGAACTGTAACAGCTTCTGCGAATGTTGGCGAACGTCTGCAGGAAAGAGTTTTGTTACAGGAAGGAAAAGAAATTATTTTAGCTAAGGGCAAAGCCCCTGCGAATAATGAATATGTTTCGGTCGAGTATTCGGTTGAAACAAAAGACGGCAAGTTTATACCTGCCGGCAATTATGACAACAAGGTGCGCTATATTCTGAGAGAAGGAAGCTAGGCACCCAGTCATTACGAGGAACAACAGCCAAAACGGATGACGAAGCAATCCACAAAAACAACAAGACAAGGAAACAACATGTTCAAGACACTAAACAAAAAAATACTAACAACAACTCTCGCGCTAATAATGACGGTACCTGCATTTGCGTCTATCGGTGTTTCACCTACGAGAATTGAAATTAATGCAAATAAACTTAAAACAAATTATGTAACAACTGCAATTGATGTAAAAGGTAGCCCAAATGCATCAACGCGTTATAAAGTTTATACAGGTTATTTTAAAGTAAACGAAAATAATGAAGCTGTTATGATTGACCATTCAAACGGTGATATTTATGACTTGTCCAAAAAAGTTAGATTTGTGCCATCTGAGTTTTCAATACCGCAAGGTAAATCTCAAAAAGTCAGAGTAAACGTAGCAGGGCTTAAACAATTGCCTGCAGGTGAGAGCAGAGCGATGATTTATATTGAAGATTTGAATCCGAAGGAAATGGCATTACCAACATACAGAGAGGGTATCGGAGCTCAAATTATTGTAAAAACTCGTGCCGGAATTCCGCTTTATATCGACAACGGCAGAATTAACAAAGTCGGTGAGATAGAAAAATTTGAAGTTGTAAAAGCAAAAGATGGTTTGTATGCTGAAACAAAAATATTATCAAAAGGTAATACAAGAATTCGTTGTAACAGAACAATACAAATATCACAAGGAAAAAAACTTATAGATGAGTTTAGTATTGGTGAAAAAGTTGTTAGTGGCGGTGGCTATAATATAAGTAAAGATAAAATCAGAATTGATAATATTCCAAATTCGGGTGAATACACTGTTACATTAGTTGTATCTTATGCGGATGAAAACGGAAAACGTAAAAATATCAAAAAAGAAATAAATGTAAATATACAAGGTAAAGTGTAAAACAAAAACTAAGAAAGGAAGGTTTACCCTATGAAAAAAATCGTAAAATTACTCCCAGTTGCACTAGCATTGATGATTGCAGTGCCAGCATTTGCGGAAGATGCAGCCGCAAAAGATAATGCAACTTCTGTTTTGAATTTGACAGTTCCAAAATTCATTAACATTACAAACCCTGGTTCAGGTAAAGAAACTACAAGTGCAACTTTCGATGCAAATTATACAACAATTACAACTGCTGATAATTTGACTGCATCATTCCACGTTATCAATAATGACCCAACAAGAAATATTTACTTGTCAGCAACCGCTCCAACTTCAGGTGGTAGTGCTCCGGCTTTGTTTGCAGCTGATGCCGCAGGCGCAGGATTAAGCATTGTTCTGACTAATTCAACAAGGGTTCCTGCAGATTCTTCTGTAACAAACATTACGGCAGGTTCTGGTACTGCAAAGGCTTCAAATCCTGATGCAATCGGTTTCGCTGTTACACCAACAATCACAGCTGTTGCTAATACTGGTTCAAAAGCACCAACTCCGGCTTATGCATCAAATAAAGTAACATATCAAATTATAAATGGTGAGTACGACATGAGTTACGCATTACAAACTACTGCATTAGCAAATACATTCTCAACTCATGATACAGATGGTACTTACCAAGCAACAATTACTTTGACAACATCAGGAACATAGTAAGTAAGAAAAAACATGAAACAAGCTAAATCATTAAAATTATTAATATTTTTGATTACTGCAACGGTTGTTGCAGGAAAAGCTTATGGTTACGCAGAAGCTGAACAGTCTATACAAACGGCTGTTCAGCCGGCTGTATCCATTATTAAATCGGATGCTTCTATCGAAAATCTTGGCGCAAATCCTGAACAGGGAACACATAGTGGATTTAGAACTATTTTTAATTTAGAAACCAATGGCACGGATGACGACTATGATTTTTTGATAGAATCAAGTATTTTGACTTCAGGAGGTACGGTTTCTGCATACGGAAATAACGGTTGTATTTTATTTGGGCATACTCTTGCGACTCCGACAATGGAAGCAATAGATAATGCAAAAGCTGGAGGTAACAACAACGCAAACGTAATTGCATATCCTGTTACCATAGAAACTACAAATCCGTTCACATCCGCTTTTGACGGCGGTAACGGCAAAGGTGCTTGTTACATAGTCAAAGTGAATGGTGGTGACAAAGGCACTGTAACACATACAGTATCAGGAACACCAATAAGCGGCACATATAGCGTGGGACAAGACCAAGCAGGGACTTATCAAGCGACGGTCACATTCACGGCTTATAGCAAATAAAAAATCTTCCCTTTATAGGGGGAGGAAGTCGCTGTTTACGAGCGAAAGCGAGTATTACAGATACAGGTTGGGGCTTACTGTTCCCAAAAACATGTTAAATAGAAAATCAGGGCATGGATGTCCTTAGTGGAAGAATTGAACATTGAAAAAGTAAAGAGAAAAGGTTTGTTATGGATTGCCACGCCTCTTATGAGGCTCGTAATGACAGCACACTTTGACGTTGTACGCCAAGTCATTGCGAGGAATGAATGAGTTGAAAGTTGACAGTGGAAAGTTGAAAGTTATTTATATGGTGCAAAAAATTGCACCCTACAATTTCTTAATTAAGATATGTTTAATATTGAAGATATACAACTTTTGAAAAATTTAAAATAATTTTCCATTTTCAACTTTCCATTTTACATTGATAGAAACCCACCCGCATCTGTAACGCTCAGCAAAGCTTCGCGAACAGCTGCGACCTCCCTGATTAGGGCGGTAACTCTTTACTTTTTCAATCAATAAACCATCATGTTAGATAGAATAAAGAAAAACTTAATAATTTCAGCAATAGGCTTGGCGTTAACCATGCCTGCTTTTGCTGTTGATTCTACTATCTCTTATATTTCTATTAACAATATGGCTTATCAGGATGTTGAAATCGTTTTGACGGAAAAGAACGAAATTCTTGTTCCGTTCAAGCAATTAGCCGACATTTTCAACATCCAATACAACGCAAACCGCGTTGACAAAATCATTGCCTTCAAAACTCTTGACGGAAAAGACGGTGTTGTTTCTCAAAAAGGCGTTTTTATAAACGATTATGCAATTTCAAATCGCCCGACAACATTTGTACAACAAGGTATTATGGACGGTGTATTTAACGAAGCATACATAACAGCGGAAACCGCGTCAAAAATCTTTGGTGCTAAAATCGAAACAGATTTTAATGATTTAACAATTATTGCTAATGTTGAACGCGATATTCCGATTTTGCACAGCAGTAACCTAATTACTGCAGAAGATAAAGGCCCTAAAGCACACCAAGATGTCGTTTGCCCTAAAAAACAAGGTAAAATAACATTAAATACAATCGGTTTCCGTTCAAATTTATTAAACGATAATATGCGTATTCGCGGACAAGGTTATAATACTACGAATGATACTTTTTCAGGTAGTACGCAAGCAAGCATTAACGGGAATTTCTTTGGCGGTAAATATAGAGTTGAAGCAACAGAATATCACTATCGTTCTGATGCGTTTATGTTCGGTGGTTTAAGCGCAACTTACAAAAATAGTATTAAAGATAAAGAAACAGGAAAAGACAAATATTTTTATGAATTAGGTAAAGTTAAAGGTGTGAGTGATGTAGATTCAACACTTGGTACAAATATTTTTGGTGCACAAGTTTGGAATTATGATTATGAAAAAACTCCGCCACAACAACTTAACGGTTATGTAAAACCAACAAGTTTAGTTCGTTTGACTGTAAACGATTTAGAGCCGACTTTACTTAATACCTATGCGGGATATTACACTTTGCGTGACGTGCAACTTCCAAACCCTGTTAAAAATATTAAATTAGAAGAAGTAAACGAAGATGGTACAATTGAGTTAATTAAAGAAGAAAGATACTCCGTTTTCGGCAACAGACCTTTTGAAAAAGAACAGCGCGGAACTGCTTATGCAGGTGTTTGGGGTTACCAAAACAGATTCTTTAGAGAAGGCGCAAATATTTATCGTGGAAATAACAAAAAAGTTACAGCAGGTATCGGTTACCAATACGGTATTAAAGACAACGTAACTTTTGAATCAAAATTAACAGGCGATAAATTGTACGAAAAGAACGGCGCAAGCGTAATTTATAGAATACCGACTAACGACACTTTGCTTGTAAGCGGTACTCAAAAGAGCGTAAACTATTTAGAAGGTGCAACTTCACTTAACAGCGTTGAATGGGTAAATCCTAACAACAAAAACATCAAAGGTAGATTTACAGCAGGCGCGAGCATTGCGCACGACATTAGAGAAGAATACACCCATGCCGGCTACATTGTAAAAGGTACGGGCGAATATGAAAAAGATTTATCAAAATATTCAGGTAAAATTCTTAAACCAAAAAGATTCAATTCTAAAGTTGAATTATTCCAAACTTCACCTGATTTCTATATCGCAAGTAGTGATTCAACTTCTAAAAACGATAGAACCGGCGGTAAGGTTTCAGGTGGTATCAGCTTCAATTCTACAAGCGCAAGCGGTAGTTATAGCAGATATTATTCAAACATGAATCATAGATATCAGGGTGGAACTATTAAGTTTGACGAAGGTTCTGTAAACGCATCTACAAAAATCCCTAAGGTTGCCAATTTAAGATTTAGCGGTTTTTATAGACGCGGTACAAACGATTTAGGCAGAAACAAAAACTATTTCTATGATGCAAACGCTTCTCGTGATATAAGTCATTGGGCAAAAGTTCAAGTCGGCAGACGTGAAAGCTTGTATGATACAAAATATGATTACGAAACATCTATGAACAGAAATTATCACTCAAAATATGCTGATAATTATGCACAATTAGATGTTCCAATTCCGGGAAACCACGGTAGATTTACGCTTGGTCACAGTATTGTAAGATACAATACCGCAACTTATAAAAACGGCTATAATATGTTTCGCTTCGGCTACACATTCCCAACTTGGAAACGTTTAACTCTCGGAGTTGGTTACGGTTTCAGATACAGCGGTCAAGGCGGAAATGATTTTAACATAAACCTTGGCTACCGTGCAAAATCAGGTCAAACAATGGCTGTAGGTTATCAATACTCGCAAAACGGCGGGTATTTCATCGACAACATGTTTATGCCAACTACAAACAGACACTCAATCAATTTTGTGTTCAATGACGCGTTCCAAATATTTAACCATGGTTTAAAATCAGTTGGCCAAGAAGATTTGGACAAAGGTATTTTTGAAGCAATCGCTTTTGTTGACGTTAATAAAAACGGCAAATTCGATAGAAAAATTGATATTCCAATCAAGGATGTACCGCTTATTACAAGTTGGACTGGTGAAGCTTGTTTGACGAATAAACGCGGAAGAACATATTCTTCAAGTTTAACTCAAGGTGTTTACACGGTTTCTATTGATATGGATAAATTACCGATTACTGTTGCGCCACTTACAAACGATTTAATCAATAAGAAAATCAAAATTGACGGTGGTTCAACTACAAAACTTGAAATACCTTTAGCAAGTACAGTGGGTTCTGTATCAGGTGTATTAAAAATTTCTGATGAGTTTGAACGCGATTTGAAAATCACAGACTTTGTAGTCGTGCTTCTTGATTCTAACGGAGAAGAAGTTAATTATTCTACTGTTGATTCTTCAGGCGAATTCTATATTTCAGGCTTAGCTCCGGGAAATTATACGCTAAAATTGGATGAAAGATTTGTTGATGCCTATGGTTTAGAAAGCTTGCCAAACAGTGAAATAACTATTTCTATTCCGTATGACTATAATACGCCAATAGACTTCACTGAACAAAACTTGGAGTACAAGACATTGGCTCTATAAGATGATGGCAATTCGTCATTTAACAAAATTCTATTTAACATGAAAAATCACTAGCCACTAAGAATAGTGGCTTTTTTTTGTGCAGATTAAATGCTCTCTTAAATCCAAAACTTCCAAATCTGCTAACTTTGTGTTTAAATAGAAAGGGGAGTAGTTTAAATAGGATATGAGAATATGAAACTTGATATGACAACGGCGAAAAACTCGTTTAAATATGGTTGGTTATTAAAGAGAATTTTCCCGTATATAAAACCTTACATGTTTAGAATTATTTGTGGCTTTTTGGTTGCAATTCCGCTAGGTTTATTGGATGGTGTAACTGCTTTTGCACTTAAACCCTTTATGGATTATGTTGTCGGAAAGCAAGATTGGATATTCCATATTTTTGGTCATGAGTTTACTCTTACATGGCAAGTTTTTGCGTTAATAATTCCGTTTGGTGTAGTTGCATTTGCTGCGTTTCAAGGTATTTTGAGATATCTGAATGATTATATTTCAGCTTGGACTTCACAAAGAATTACAAACGATGTGAAAATTGATTTATTCCACAGATTAATCTATATGGATCCTCAATTTTATGATGAAAATCCATCAGGGATAATTATTACAAGATACATGAGCGATCCGCAAACCGCTTCATCAGGGATTGTTGATCAAATAAAAACTATTACAACGAGTCTTTTCGGGGCATTAGGTTTAATTGCCGTAATGTTATACAGCTCTTGGAAGCTTGCTTTTATAGGTGTATTGGTTTTATGTATCGCATTTATTCCTGTAGCTTTGATTAGAAAAAGAATTAAGTCTGCATCTAATAAAAACATGGTTATTGGTGGTAATATAACAACAAACATTAACGAAACATACAGCGGTAACAAAGTTATGGCTGCTTATGAGCTTCAAGAAAGACAAGAAGAATATTTCCGTAAACAAGTTTGGGATTCTTTTAATGTTAATATGTCTTTAACAAAGCGTGCAGCTTGGATGTCACCTTTGATGTACACAATTGCATCTTGCGGTATTGCTTTGGTTTTGGCTTACGGTACACATTTAATTACGTCAGGTCAAATGACAGCAGGTAGTTTTGCGTCATTCGTAACTTCTCTATTGTTATTATACAAACCTGTTAAAACTTTGGGTGGCACCCTTACTAATATTCAAAACATCTTTGTTGCAATGGGTAGGGTTTTTGAATTGTTTGATTTAAAACCTGAAATCCAAGATAAAGAAAATGCTATCGAATTAAAAGGTTTAAACGACAAAATCGAAATTCAAAATATTTGGTTTGAATACGTTCCAAATCAACCTGTATTAAAGAATTTAAGTTTAACTGTGAATAAAAATGAAACAGTTGCTGTTGTCGGTAATTCAGGCGGCGGAAAATCAACATTAGTAAATCTTTTGCCAAGATTTTATGATATTAAATCAGGTTCAATTAAATTTGACGGAGTTGATATTAGAGATTTGACCATCAATTCTTTAAGACATAATATTGCAATGGTTTTCCAAGATAACTTCTTATTCTCAGGTACAATCAGAGAAAATATTCTTATGGGAAATCCTGACGCAACTCAAGAAGAGTTGGATGAAGCTATTGAATCCGCTCACTTGCAAGAAATGATTGCTGATTTACCTGATGGTTTGGATACTTTATTGGGTGAAAGAGGTATGACACTTTCAGGAGGTCAAAGACAAAGAGTTGCAATCGCAAGAGCTATGATAAAAAATACTCCGATTGTTATTTTGGATGAAGCAACTTCTGCTCTTGATAATAAATCAGAAGCAATTGTTCAAAAAGCTTTAGATAATTTGATTAAAAATAAAACTGTATTTGTAATTGCTCACAGATTATCTACAATTAAAAATGCAGACAGAATTGCAGTTATCAATGAAGGTGAACTTGTAGAACTTGGTAATCATGATGAACTTATGAATATTGAAAACGGTCAATATAAAGCTCTTTACGAAATGCAATTCAAAAAACAAGAAAGCAATGCTTAATGACTTAACAAAATTGCCAAGGGTACTTTTTTGTATTAAAATATTGTTGAGAGGTGAAGATGGATTTTTTTAGAAATCATAAAAAATTAATAGTAGGACTTATAACAGTATCGTTTGTTCTGTGGACAGCAGGTATGGGCTTGTTGATGCTACTTCCGGTATTCAGCAAGTAGATTCTCTGGAGGATAGCTGTTTGAAAAAACTATTAAGTCTATTTGTTTTATTTTCATTTGCGTTCAACACACTTGCGTGTTGCACTTCTTATGCTGCGCAGGATTTAGAAACGAAGAAAAAACAAACAAGAGCTAAAATTAATCATCTCAAATGGCTGGAAAATGTTGAAACAAACAAGCTTTATAAAAACCAACAGAAATTGGAAAATGCTAATAACAACTTAAAACAATCTAAGACGCAAATTATCAGTGCTCAAAGAGAATTAAGCGGAATGCAAGCGCAACTTGATAGAGCGTCTAGCGAATATAACAGCTTAAACTATGTATTAGCAGGGCACATTAGAAAAGTTTTTAAATCACAAAGGAAAGCCTTCTTTGAATTATTAATTTCATCGGAAGATATTAATATGCTTGTTGATAGAGTATATTTCCAAAAAATTCTTTTGAAAGATGATTATAGAAGAATGGCTGTTGCAAAGAAGAAAGCACAAGAAATTGCTCTTCTGAAATATAATATTGAAGCTAAGAAACGCAACTTAGAACGTTCTGTAGCGAATATTAACAGCGAAAAAGCTTATATTGACCGTGCCATCGCAAAAAACGAAAGCATGATTAATAAGCTTAGAACAGACAGAGTTGCATATCAAAAGGCTGAAAGAGAACTGGCTAAGCAATCTGCAAGTATCGGTTCATACATTAATAAAACTGCAAAAGCATCTGATGTTCATGTAGCGTCAGGCTTTATTAAGCCTATTCAAGGCAGAATTACATCTCCGTTCGGTTGGAGAACTCACCCGATATTTAACAGTAAATCTTTCCACTCAGGAGTTGATATCGGCGGACCAAACTTGGGTGCAATCAGGGCTTCAAACTCTGGTAAAGTTATTTATTCAGGTTGGTATGGCGGTTATGGAAAAGTCGTTATTATTGAACACGGCATTGTAAATGGTAAACCAATAACAACTCTTTATGCGCACATGAACTCGATTGCCGTAGGCAATGGTCAAAGGGTTTCTAAAGGTCAAGTTGTTGGATATGAAGGTACAACAGGCTACAGCACAGGGCCTCATTGTCACTTTGAAGTCAGGGTAAACGGGCAACCTAATAATCCGTTAAATTATATATAGGAATTTGAATTTTGAATAAAAAGTTAGTTGCAATATTAATATCATCTCTTATAACAGCAAACACCGCGTTTGCTGATTATTCGTTTGTTGATCCTGCTGATTTTACGGGTGATGCATTCTTTATCCCGCCTGCAGTGAAAGAACAACAGGAAGAAGCTTCACAAGGACCAAAAAGAAAAGCAACTTTGCCACCACTAAAAAAAGCACGTTTGATTGTAAAAAAGAAATTAAAAGAACGTGATGCGAAAAAATATGAACAAGCACCAACCGCTCCTACTGATGATATTTTTTCTGCAGAAGCTTCAACTTCAGATTATGCAATTAAAGATTTGAAAGAAAATTTTGATGAAGATATGATGCCGGATGGATTTGAAGCTGATGAACAATCAGTAGATGAGCAAAAAAGTCATTTTTGGCATAAAAAGAAAAAAGCAGAAAAGGTTGCAGAACAAGAAGATACCGAAAATATTATCTTAGACTGTGACAACATGGATTATGACACAGAAACTTATTGCATGGTTGCAACAGGTAATGTTAATGTCGAATTTGTGAAACAAGAAACTGTTATTAAGGCGGATAAAATTACTTATGACAGAATGAATAATACGATTAAGGCAGAAGGAAATGTTCGTATCTTAAAAAATGGACAAACAATAAACGGTGATTATATTTTCGTTGATATGAATGAAGAAAATGCCTTGATTGAAAATCCTGTAACTCAAACTGCAAATATTGAAATCAAAGCAAAAAAAGGTTATGTTTACGGTGATAAAATAGTTCAAGAACACGGTTCAATCACGGTAGATGAATCTTTCCCTATTAATTTTCGCTCAAGTATGGCAGGCCCAAATATTTCTCAAATGATAGTTCCAAAAGATCAAACAATGTCTGCAGATATGGAAAAAGGAATTATCAGACTGCAAGCTAAAGAATTAAAAATTACTCAGAACGGAAACTTGGAAACTATTGAGTTACGTCACGGAGATTTGTTTAAAGGCAAAAGAAAAATTTTTAAAGTTCCGGCAATAAAAGTTTATACAAATAAAAACAATGATTTTGCAGAATCAAACTCTTGGGAATTAGGTTCTCTTAGAGGCTTGGGTATGTATATTGGTCCAGGTTTTGTATTCTCATCACCTCATGGTGCAGTGTTAAAAGCTATACCTATTTTAAATTATAACCACGGTATCGGTGTTGGTGGTATCGGTCGTTATCAAAGTGCAACTAACAGAACCCAAATTGCTTACGGTACAGCAAAAAGTAAGTTTTTGATTAGAGGTAAACAAAAGCTTGATGACAATTTATACTTGCAATATGGTATGAATGATTATATGAACGAATGGTTTTTAGGCAGAAGACGTCCTAAATATGGTTTGGATTTGGTTTATCAAAAAGCATATTCAAGTGATGATTTCTTGATAAAAGGTCATGTTTCACAATTTGCACATAGACTGGATTTTGGTTATTATCATGATATTGATGAAGATAAAAACTTTGATAGATTGCACGGTGCGCAAATTGGTACACTGCGTTTGAGATATATGGCACAGGCGGATCAAAATATTTTTAATTATATAAATGAAGAACAACAAAAATCTGTTCAATTTGATATATCTTCTCAATTAGCAGCAACTTTGTATGGTACTGGTGATACTCAGGTAATCGGTAGAATCGGTCCTAGGTTACATACTCAATATAAACGTTGGATGCAGGATATCGGCTACTATCAATCAGTTTATGATGACAATTCACCATTGCCGGTATTCGATGCTTACAGATACGGTAAATCTAACGTATATTTAAGAGAATATTTGAGATTAAATCGTTATATAACAGTTTCATGGTTTGGTTCAATTAACTTGTCAGGAGATTCTCCTAACGGTAAACCTTTCCAAGAAAACTCTTTCTACGTATCATTCGGTCCTGAGGACTTTAAATTTAACCTCGGATATGACTTTATCAGAGAAAATACCTTCTTTACAGTTGCTGTGATGATGGATGCTAAAGGCACTAAGATTGATTACGATAAGTTAGAAATTAAACAAGGTAAGAAAGCTAAAAAAGAAATGGATTTAGAAGACGAGGATGAAAATTCATTTAAGAATACAGAAAAAGCACCCGTGCTCGATCATGCTGTAGTAGAAGATGTAAAAACGGTGGAAGATGTTATCTAAAGAAGTTAAAAAAATTATTGAATATGGTAAATTGTGTGGTGAAAAAAATTATACTCCGGGGTATTCGGGAAATATTTCTGCACGATATAAAGACGGAATGTTAATAACAACATCTGGTTCTTCTAACGGATATTTATCCGAAAACGATATTGTTTATACAAATTTTGAAGGTAAGTCTTTAGAAGATGGTAAGAAGCCTTCAAGCGAAAAGTTTTTACATATTGAGATTTACAAAAAAAGACCTGAAATAAATTATATTATCCACGTACACGCGCCATATTTGAGTAGTTTCGCGTCAGCAGGTAAGGATTTAATGGCACCGATTATGGCTGAAAATGTGTTTTATTTCGGTGGAATTCCGTTGGCTGATTATGCACTGCCATCAACAATGGAATTGGTTGAAAATACAGTTAAATATTTTGACAAGTTTGACGCGGTTTTGATGGCAAATCATGGTTTTGTAGTAGCCTCTAAAACAATAGAAGACGCTTATATGAAACTTGAACTTGCAGAATCATACGCTCAGGTTGTTTTGAATACATATCTTTTGGGTGGAGCTAAATATTTAACACAAAATCAAGCAGAAGAAATTTTGGCTTTGAGATAGTCTTTGCTATTTATATTGGCGGTTTTGAATGTTAGAATACAATACAATTTTATTGTATTTGTGTTGTTTTGATTTATGTAGGGTGAAAAATAAAAAATGGAGCAGACTTTTTATAAATAGTCTGCTCCATAATATACCCTAATCAACGAACTAGCAAGAATAATAAGTTTTATCCATATTTCACCTGCCCTTAGATTAAGTTCAAAGCGATACTTGGAGTTTGGTTAGCAGTTGCTAATAATGTAGCAGATGCTTGTTGCAAGATTTGTGCTTGAATATAACTTGATGATTCCTCCGCAACATCAGTATCTCTAAGTGTAGATAATGATGATGTCAAGTTTTGTGATTGAACATCAATTGCTGTGACTGCTGATTCTACCCTGTTTTGAGCAGCACCGATTGCAGTTGTTCTTCTTGAAATTTCATCCATAGCATTGTCGATAAAACCTAACATTACAGAAGCACCAAAATCAGTTGTCTTATCTGATAATAATGAATAAGTTTCTTTTGTGCTGTCATATTTTAAGCCACTGCAAACTGCTGCGAATGCTCTTAAGCCATCCTGAGTATTAAGTGCAGCAACAGAACCTCCACCAGCTTTAAGTGCTTGATCTAATGTTATAGTGTGAGCAACTTTGTCACCCTTATCATTAAGCGTATATGATGTAGTAGATGCCATTTTAGCATTAAACAGTCCACTTACTTTTGCGCTTGAAAATAATGAAGAATCTAAGTTAATTACACTGTTAGTATCTGCGTAAAGTCCTACTTGAAGGTTGATACCGTTACTAGTAAGACCGGTTCCGGTTGGGTTGCCGTCTGAAATATATGACATTAATTTAATGCCGTTAAATTCAGAGTTAGCTGCAATACGGTCGATTTCTTGTAATCTTGCGTAAACTTCAGACTGGATTGCCTTCAATGATGAAGAACCATAAGTTCCGTTAGCAGCTTGTTCGGTCAAATCTCTGATACGTTGTAAGTGATCAGTAAGTAAACCGTAACTTTGTTCTGCAGTAGTTAATAAGTCTGCGCCGGTGGCAGCGTTGTCAGCAGCTACATCCAATGTTCCAATTTGTGTTTCCCACATGTTGGAAATTGAATATCCTGCAGCGTTGTCTTTTGCTTGGTTAATCTTATAACCCGTAGTCATACGTTCTATAGATTTGTTCAAGCTGTTCGTCGCATTGTTCAAGTTTCTTTGAGTGATTAGTGACGAAATGTTTGTGTTGATTGTGAGTGTCATAGTTGGATCTCCTTTCTCTTCTCTCGATACGTACTTTACTGCGCTATCCTTGCGCAGCCTTCTATGTTACTCGTTTTTTATTTTTATTAATCCCTGTGCTCCTAAAAAAAGCACAGTTTCTCCCGTGACTGAATAAATTTACAATTTAATTCAGCCTGACTAAGCCTGTGAAAACTCACGGCTTTTGGTTATACTCTCTTTCTTTTTTTTTGTGGATTGCTTCGTCGCTAGTTTTTGTCATTGCGAGAGAAGCTACGCTTCTCGTGGCAATCCATTGATATGTACTTTGAAGTGAATAAGTCGATAAGTGAATAGGTGAATAAATTTGTATTAAATTTTCTTTCGCAACCGGGTTTAATGAGCGAAACTGTCTTTATGAATAAATCCATAATGAACCTATTCACTCATTCACTTATTGACTTTTCTGTATACACCTTCAAACAGAAAGCGTTACCCTTTGACCTATAAAACGATTTACCACATATTTATCATAAGCTTGCCTGCATCCTTTGCTTGCTCCACTTACTCAAAACATACATTCCATGTATTTACGCTTTAGATTTGTGATATATACTTCTTACACTAACATTATTGCAACATTACATAACAAAAGTAAACTCTTTTGTTGTATTTTTTTACAAATCTTTATATAAGTTTAAATATCTTAATGAATTAATGCCTGTTGGTCTAAAACGCGACTTCTTTTGTAAAAAGTAGGTTGCAATTTTTTACCATTAACATTTTTACAAATTCTATTTTTTATGCTTTAATAACGTTATGAAAGAATTTGAATTAACTAATAAGATAAGAGCTTGTTTTAAAAAGAATGAAAATACTCCGAGAGTTGCATTAACTCTTAATTTTGCAATCACAAACGCTGAAAAAAATGCGGGTGAATACACAATGATGAATCGCCTTCTTATGAAAGGTACAAAAAAATACACCTCAGAAGAACTTTCTTCTATTTTGGATGAAAACGCAATTGAATTAAGCTCTGAAATGAAGTCTGATTATTTAAGATTCAGATTTGTTTGTTTGAACGAAGATTTTGAACTTGCTTTATCTATTTTGCAAGATATTATATTGAATACAACTTTTCAAGAATTTGAAAAAGAAAGACAAATGTTAAAAGGTGAACTTATGGCAGAATTGGATTCTGCTAAAGTCAAAGTATCTGATTTGTTTACAAAAACTATTTATAAAAACCATTTTTACGGAAATAGTTATACAAAAATTCTTGATGAAATTGACAACGTAAAACAAGAAGATGTAATCAATTCTTACAAACAAATTTTAAATAACAGCAAAAAAACATTGGCTCTCGTTGGTGATGTATATGAAAAACTTGTAGAAAAATATTTAGGTGAACTTCCTGCATCAATTGAAATAGAGTCTAAAATTCCGACTCCGAAAGCTTTATCACAAGAATACAGTGAAATAATTAAACCTGACGCTAATCAAGCACAAATTCTGCAAGGATGGCGTGTTCCAACAATCGGGGACAACGATTATCCTGCGATTATGTTATTAAATGTTATTCTTGGAGCAAGCGGACTTTCTTCAAGATTATTTTTGGAGTTAAGAGAGAAAAAAGGCTTAGCATACACAGTAAGAACAGCCTATGAAACGCACAAAAAATCAGCAGTGTTCAGTATTTATATAGGAACTGAACCAGGCAACATTGAAACTTCTATTAACGGATTCAAAGAAGAAATCGAAAAGATTAAAAATATTCCTGTTGGCGAAGAAGAATTGCATAACGCTAAGAACAATTTAATCGGCAAACAACAATTTATCAGCGAAACGAACGCTCAACAAGCAAATATGATGGCTTATTATTCAATTATGGGTAAACCTTTTGAATACCAAAAAGAAGTTATTGCACAATTAAAAGCCGTTACAAGTGAACAATTACAAGAATGTGCTAATAAGTATTTCACCGATGATTACGTATTATCAATTATAAAACCATAAGGGATTAGTGATGGTTAAAACAGAGCAGGGCAATTCAATTAATCTTTTTATGAACAAAGAACACAATTCAGTTCTTGTGTTGGGTTGCATGCACGGTGATGAGCCTCAAGGCGAGCATTTGATTAATGAATATATTAAATCAAATATTGATACAAAACTAATGTTTGTGCCTTGTGTAAACCCTGATGGAGTTAAGGCAAAAACAAGAGTAAATTCTAACGGAGTTGATATAAACAGAAATTTCCCGACAAAGAATTGGGAATTAACGGAGAAAAACGAATTTTTTGGTGGAAATTCTCCTGCAAGCGAAATTGAAACAAAGTTTTTGGTTGAAATCATTGAAAAATATAAGCCAAAATTTATTTTAACTTTACATGCGCCATATAAAGTTGTAAACTACGATGGTGACGCGCTAGAAATTGCAGAAAAGATTTCTGAAATTATTAACTATCCTGTTGAGTCATCTATCGGATATCCTACTCCGGGGAGTTTCGGAACTTGGGCAGGAATAGAAAAAAATATTCCTACAATAACTTTAGAATTGGATGAAGAAATTGATGTAAAAAAACTTGAAAAACCAATGTTTGAGATTTTTAGAATGTTGGAAAATTTATAACGAAATATGGGGAAATAAGCCCCCACCCTAACCCTCCCCCGAGGAGAGGGAACACGCGATAAATGTAGGTTGGGTTTTCAGCCCAACAAAAACTTAGGAAATAAAAATGGAAGATATCAAAAAGATTGTTGAAGAATGTGATTTAAAACACGTAGCTATAATTATGGATGGCAACAGACGTTGGGCAAAAGAAAGAAATTTGCCATCAGCTTTCGGGCATAAAAAAGGTGTTGACGCATTAAAAGCAGCGATGCGCGCTTGTGATGATTTTGGTATAAAATACCTGACTGTTTACGCGTTTTCTACAGAAAATTGGAACAGAAAGCCTGAAGAAGTTAATTTCTTGATGGATTTATTGGGACAAACTCTTAAAAACGAATTAAAAGAAATGCATGAAAATAATGTTGTGATTTCATTTATCGGAGATACGACAAAATTAAGTGCTAAATTACAGGAAATTTTAAATCATTCTGTAGAAACAACAAAAAATAATACGGGCGTTAATTTACAAATCGCATTCAATTATGGCTCTCGTGATGAAATTGTACATGCTGTACGTGAAATAATTGCATCAGGCGAAACAGAAGATATAACGGAAGAAACAATTTCAAAACATTTGTATACTGCAAATATTCCTGATCCTGATTTATTAATCAGAACCGGTGGTGAAATGAGAGTTTCAAATTACCTGTTATGGCAGATTGCTTATTCAGAGTTTATCGTGCTTCAAAAATTTTGGCCTGAATTTGATAAGCAAGTTCTTGCGGATTGCGTAATAGAATATAAACGCAGAAATCGTAGATTTGGTGCATAATTTAAAAATGCAATCTTTTAACATTTTGTTACAAAAATCGTATTTTTAGAGCATGTTCATGGTAGTATTTCAGTATGAGAATTTTAGAAGTAAGAGATGGGTTTTTAAAGTTTGAAGCCGATAAAAGCATTTATCTATCTTCATTCATCCAAATTGACGGCTTAGAAAAGAGCTATATAGCACAAGTTATCCAACTAAAACGTTCCGGTGAAAATTCTATCGGATACGCAAAAATTTTGTTTCTTTATGACGGTGCTTTGCAAAACTATGATAAGACTTTGCCTTCTAAAGACTCTGAAATCAAAGAATTTACATTTGATATTTTGAGCAATTCTATAAATGCAAAAAAACCTGTAATTATAGGAAAAACTCAAGGTACTGATTTAAATATTACAATAGATGAATCAGCTTTTAATAAAAAAATGCTGATGAGTGTTGATGATAAAGAAACTAATAATATTCTTGTAAGAAACCTCGTAAAACAGTTTAATAATTTGTCAAAAAATGTTGTAATAATTGACTCGTTGGGTATTATTAATGCCAAGAAATTTGTTGCGGGTGTTGATTTTAAGTTACCGCTTGATACAGCTTCTCTTGCTTTTATGTATCAAGATTGCTTAAATGATGCGACTGCAGACAGTAAATCAATGATTATTGATATTTTCAAAGATTTATCCGAATACTCTCAAACAGTTCCGTTTGTTCCGTTCGAAACTCTAAAAACAATTGTTGATGATATGGTTGATAAATCACATGTCTTTAAACTTTTGGTTTTGAAAAATAAATTAGCGAAGTTTGACAGATTGGGTTATTTTGCAAAAAATAAAAATGAAGTTGAAGCCCTTAAACATATCTTGGATTCCAAATGCGCGATTATTGATATTTCAAAACTTGATAGCGCGTTCCAAAACAGATATTTGGCGTTTATTTATGAAACATTATCTGATGATGCGCAGGTTTTGCTGGAACTTTCAAATACTGTTAGTAAAAAGAATATTAAGGACATTTTGCAGTGTGAGAAGTCTACAGCATTTGTAACTCATTCAAGATTTAAGTATTTAAATGATATAAAGAATGTTTTTGATAATTTTATAATAAATCCATCAATTTCAAATAACGAAATTTTCAATATTTACAGCACTTTCTTAAGGGCTATGCAGAAAGGTACTTATTTAATCGCCGGAGAGGCTACTAATTATATTCCTTTGATTTCACAAGTAAAAATTATTGATGAAGTCATTGAAATTGAAAAAGAAGACGAAACTGTTTTAGAAAATATCGTTGAAGAGGATTTGAAAAACGAAGTTACACCTGAAGAAGTTTCCGAAGAATATATTGAAGAAACAGAATTGGAGGAAATAGCTTCTACTGCCGTACCAATCACAGAAGAAGCTGTTGAAGAAGAAAACACTGAAACTTCGGAAGCTCAAAAATCCCAAATTTCAAATGAAGAAATATTGGCGAACATCGAGGAAAAATCTAACGATGTGATATCAAAGGCAACAGAAAATTTGGTTGCGCCAACAGCTGTTAATATGTTTGATGATGAAGATGATGCTGAGTGTGAAGAAGTGACACCGGAAATAGTTGAAGAACTCCCGGAAATAAGCGAAGAAAATACGCTAATAAGCGAAAAAGATTTAGAAGAACCTGTTTTGACGGAAGAAGTTGAAGAAATTCCATTAGCAGAATCTTTTGTAACCGAAGTTCATCAAAACGAAGAAATTCAAGATTATGTGCCTTTGGAAGAAAGCGAAATTGAAGAAGTTTCTTTGGATGAAGAAATCATAGATAATGAAGATTTCTCTGAAATAGTTGAAGATTCAGACTCACAGCTTGATACAGTAGAAGAAGTTCAAGAAGATGTAGATGTTCAAAATATAGCTGAAGAACCTGAAATTATTGAAGAGAAGGAAGATGAAAATTCAATAGAAATTGATGATGATATTGATTTAGATTTGGATACAAATTTAGATGAAGATATTTCTTCACAGGATGATTTACAAGAAATTAATCAAGATTTTGAACAAGGCAATGAGGCAGATAGCAACCAAAAAATGTTGCTGGATGATGAGTCTATAAATGTACTACCAATATCAGGTGAAAACGGTTTTGATAATGATTTAGAAGAAATTGTAGAACTAAATCCTGATGACATTGATGATAATGATATAGTAGTTGATTTGGAAGACGAAAAAGAACTTGATGAAAATGTTGATGAACAAATTGTAAGAGATGTTGACAAAGTATTCACAACGAGAAAAGATGATGATATTTCGGATTCCGACTTGGATTTTATAGACGAATTAAACAGCGATGATGATGGCGTTTTAGGAAATGTTCAAGACGATTCTGAATTAGAAGAGTTGACAGAAACAGAAGATAATGGTGGTATTTTAGAAGAAGTAAATGACGAGCAGCCACAGTTAGAAGAGGTAAAGGAAGAGCAAGAAATTTTACAAACAAGAAATTCTTCTACTCCAATCGTTCCTGTATATGATGCAGAAATACCTCAAGAAGATTTAGTTATGAGTGACCCTATTCAACAAGGTGATACTGTAACACACGCAAAATATGGAACTGGCGTTGTTGAAAAAATGATTAAGTATGGCAATAAAACTTTATTCTCGATTAATTTTGATAATATCGGTCGACGTTTGTTAGATCCTACTTTAACGGAAATTAAAAAAGCGTAAATTCGAATTTATGTTGCAATCGAACGACACACGCGCCACGAGTGTCGTTCGATTTAATGTTTAGTTGCGGGTGGGTTTTATTTTTTTATAAATAACAATGTATTAAAACTTAATATTAATCTTTACAAACATTTTTTTTATTATTAAAATAAAAATACTCACTATCCTCAAGTGATAGGCAATTTGTTATTGAGTCATTAACTTTAACAAAGAGCCAAAAGTGAAAGGAAAAATTAAAATGGCAAACATTAAGTCAGCAAAGAAAAGAGTTCTTATTGCAGAAGCAAACAGAGTTAGAAACGTAGCATTCAAAACATCTATCAAAACTGCTGTTAAAAAAGCATTAGCTTTGGCAACAGGTGAAGACAAAGAAGCTTTGAACAGTGCAGTTTCAAAAGTTTATCAATTATGTGATAAAGCTGTTTCTAAAGGTATTTTGCACAAAAATACAGCTGCAAGAAAGAAATCAAGACTTGTTCTTGCTATCAAAAAATTAGCTAAGTAATTAGTTATTTTAGAGTTTTAAA
>ERZ1034878.298-NODE-298-length-26311-cov-9.332038_pt1 | contig 26311 bp, 30 predicted proteins | sample MGYA00520593_ERZ1034878 | MGnify/ENA primary metagenome ERZ1034878 (study PRJEB33766, sample SAMN09781724) | gut metagenome | biome: gut microbiome | host: Homo sapiens | place: Madagascar | study: EMG produced TPA metagenomics assembly of the PRJNA485056 data set...
AATTATTACCTCCTTCAAAAATTTTTTAACGCAAAATAAAAACTCTGATTGGTGTTTCTCCAATCAGAGTTTTATAATGTTATTTAGTTTGATAAACTGGATTTTTGCTAGTCCTCTTGTAAGATAAAACAAAATCTTACAGTTCGGAAATTTTTTGGTTCATATCAATCACTTTGACAGAATTATTTTCAATCAATAATCCATAAGAAAAATGAATTGTATTTCCTCCAATAGGTTCAAACTTCACATATTGTCCATAAATGTTTCTATTACGTTCTCCAAATATTTCCTTTATGCTGTCTGGTAACGCGCTATATACTGGGCAAGACACATCTATGATATAGAATCCTTTTTTTATAGAATTTCCCTTGTAACTAAACCATTCACTTATCAAAGGATTGTTATCCGCGACAGTTATACATTGGGCTATATATTTTTTACCACTCAATGTAAATATTATAGGGGTTCCTTTTGGAATATTAGAGGATAACTTAAATCTTATTTTTCCACCATCAATTTCCGAATTTAAAGATGCTTCAATTTTCAACTCTTTACCCTTAATAGGTTTCTTAGGTTCAAGTTCCTCAGACAGAGGCAATAAATCCCCCATCTCAACATAATTATTTTTATAATACCATCTGCCATGTTTTTGTTTAAATCCCCACGAGGATAAGTAATTGCTATTTAACTGATCAATAGTGGCATCAGAAAACTGATATCCTTTTTTCTGATAATCAATTCTAGAAAATGCCCGTAAAATTTTAATGATTGGTATATGATATTTATTGTAAGCATCCACATATGGCAAGCATTCGATATCATATATATTATCAGAAGTATTCTCATATATTTTTTGACGAGCACATATATATTCATATATTTCGTCATCCGCAATATTTACATTAACTGGTTGTGGTGTTACAGAAAAATAGAAGTCCCCTACTAAAGAAGAGTATTCCCATGAAAGTTGTTCTTTTCCATATTGGTTAATTGATATTTCTGAAACTTTATTTCTAACAGATTTAAACATCTCCTCAATTTTTAAATTTGGAATGAGCATAGCATCCTTTAATACTTGTGTATACAATCCATTACTACATTGCCCGTCAAATGCACTACAATCAGCACTTGTGGAATAAGCAATGATAGTACCTTTCGGTGGATTATCAAACGGTGCAAACCCAGTTAAAAATCCCCGACCCATAGCAAAAGGATTATTACGACATGCATCTAATATACAAATAATTGTTTTCCCTTTATACGATGAAACACCGTCTAGAAAAGAATTCAAACAATAGCAAGATACAACAGTTTTACTTTTATCACATGATCTGAAATCAACAGGAACAATATAATTTTTGCCGTCAATCTGCATACCATGTCCAGCATAGAAAAACAACCCTACAGCATATTCATCTAATTCCTGCAAAAAAGTATTTACTGCCTGTTGAATGTCAATTAATTTTGCATCCATTACTTTTGTTACATCAAAATCTAGTTTGCGCAAAACACTTTCAATATCATTGGCATCATTCTTAGGGTTATTTAATTTATCCACATTCAAATAATCAGAATTACCAATTACTAATGCAATTCTATTTTTATTCATCTTTTTTCACCTCTGAAACTCATCCCCATTGATCTTCCTATTATAGAAATCGAAGTTTCGTAACTTCACAAATACCGATTTATTTTACTAAAATTATATCACTCTTGCTCAACTTTGTCTATGATAATTTACTTACACCTTTTTGCCACAACGACAAGTCTGCCGGTGTTTTGTGTGTATTCGCAGGTAGAAAGCGTCAACAGCTTATCGCCGTATTTTGCGGTTACGCCTGTATCATAGAATGAAAGCTCCTTACATCTACTCACAAAGTCAGAAAAATGCTGTGGGTCATAGGCGTTGACAAACTCATAATACTTGAATGAATTTTTATCTGTTTCATCAACAGGAACGGCGAACACGGCAAGAATGTCATAGGTTGCTTTCCTATCGAGCGTATCAAAGCTGACTTGCTTGTGAGATTTCCAAAAATCCTTACTTCTGAAAAGCTCAAGATTTGCAAACATTGAACCGTCATTCATATGATGAGCGTAGATTATTACATTGTCAGACGGTGTTTTGACATCACAATTCGCCTGAACATAAGGACAGCCGTAAACGGACTGATTTTTGTAAAAATCTCGGTTGAGATAATAGTCAGGCTCATTTGGTGTCTGCATAACAGGATAGTTGATATCTGTTCCGTCAATCTTTATCCATCCGACCATATCGGGGTTATAGGCAAAAGTCATTGTGTCAGTATAACTTTGAGTTTTACTATTACCGCTACCTCCGTCCGTGTATTCCGTATACGGATTGACAGCCGCTTCACTTGCGGAAACGGCTGTGCTGTCCTTAGTAGCCGAAACTTCCTCGGCTACGGTTTCATACATCTTTTTATTTTCCTCTGATTCAATTCTTCCCCTGATATGAAAATAGGTGCTGACACTGCATACAGCGACAAGCACCACAATCAAGGCTAACAAAATTTTCTTATTCATAGCAGATTCCTTTCTTCTACGCAGTAGCACCTTCACCCGGCTTGGTTGTCATCAGCCTGTAAAGCTGTGTATTCTTCGGAAATTTGTTTGCGAACGGCACAAGTGAACTGCCAACCTTGATAAGTCCGTGTCCTGCTTCAACATTCGTGATATACGAAAGCTGTAAATCGGATATATTGAGCAGTCGTGCAAGCTCCTCTCTGTCGGTTGAAGCCTGATTGAGCATTACGATAAATTCAGAGTTTGCAAGCATCGTTCTTGCTGTATGGCTCTGTAACAGGTCATCAACATTCTGTGTAATACCTGTCGCATACGCTCCGTACTTACGCACACGCTTCCAAAGTGTAAAAAGGAAATTAGCGGAATACTCGTGCTGAAACAGAAGATAAATTTCATCAATGAAAATAAAGGTTGATTTGCCTTTCGCTCTGTTCTGCGTGATACGGTTGAGGATGCTATCCATTACAACGAGCATACCGATTGACATAAGCTGTTTGCCGAGGTCGAGAATATCGTAGCAGATAAGGCGGTTATCGGTATCAACATTTGTTTGCTTTGCAAAGGTGTTGAGTGAGCCGTTGGTGAACAGTTCAATCGCAAGAGCGATTTCCTGCGCCTCAGGCTCGTCCTGCTTGAGAAGCTCCGCACGAAAGTCCTGCAAGGTAGGAACTCTGCCTGTATAGTTGTTCTGCTGATAGGTGCGATAAACGCCTGCTGTGCAACGGTCAATGATTGATTTCTCTTTTGCACCTAAAGGCAAAAACTGCTCGCAAAGCGACATAATAAACTCGGATTTCAGAATAACAGGGTTTGCACCGTCTCCGTATTCCTCGGACATATCCATAGCGTTGATATGATTTTTAGAGGTAGCCGATATATTTATTACCTCGCCGCCGAGCGCATTAACAAGTGCTCCATACTCACGCTCAGGATCGACAATAATTACATCTGCATCCGATGAAAGAATTTGATTGACAATCTCACCCTTTGCTGCGAATGATTTACCACCGCCCGATACACCGAGGATAAACTCGTTACCGTTCAAAAGCTGTTTTCGGTCGGCGATAATCATATTCTTTGAAATAACATTCTGACCGTAGTAAATACCGTTGTCGTGGAAAATATCCTGCACACGGAACGGCATAAGCACGGAAAGTGATTCGGTTGTCAGAGTGCGGAATGAATCAATTTTGCGTACACCGAAAGGCATAGCTGTATTCAGTCCGTCCATCTGCTGAAATTTCAGTATTGCAAACTGACAAAGATGTTTTCTCGCTGTTGTGAGTAATGCTTCCGTATCGTTGTCAAGCTGTTCCTTTGTGTCTGCTGTGTGTACCATCGTAAGGACACCGAACATCATACGCTGGTCACGGGTAGTAAGGTCATCAAAAAATTCTTTCATTTCTTTCTTCTGCTGTTCCATATCATACGGAACGGTTGCGGAAAAGTTGTTGTTGGCGTTTTGTCTGCGCTGCCAATTCGTTATGTTGGTCTCAACGCCGAGCAAACGGCTCTCAGCTTCTCGCACGGCTTCGTCTGTCGGTACGGGTATAACATCAATAGACAATATCAGGTTACGGTTAAGCTCGGTAAGCTCGGAAATCATACTATCCTTGATATAGGACGCATACTCACGCATAAAAAGCACTCTGCCGTATCTGTCGCCAATCTTGAAATAGTCCTTTTCAAACTCCATAGAATCGGGACAGATATAGTCCTTGAAGCTGTGACCTTTCTGGCGGTTTTCCTTGATGTCAAAGTGATAGCTGCTTTCTTCACCGACACGGTAGAAGTCGTGAAAGATACGAAGTCGCTCCTCTGCTTCAAGCTCAATGCACTGACTTCCGAGCTTGCTCAGGTGAGTAATCATATCGTTACCTACACGGTTAAAATAGGTGCGAGCTTCCTCTATGTTTTTCTTGCAGACAGATACTGTAATATACTTGTCCTGTACCATTGAATTTGCGCCTGTTGCTTTGTCAAGCAGCATTTTGTTGTACTCATCACGGTAGATGTCCAGAGCATCATCCTTGAAAGGAATCAGGATTGACTTTTCAAAATCAAGTCGGTTGAGCCTGCGGTTGTTAATGGTAATCTTTGTAGTAGCTCCGCTGTCAAATGAATTGAGCAGTTCGGAGTATTCAAGGAACATTTCCTCTTTATCCTCACGGCTTGCAACGGCGTAGTTAATATCGGTAAATTTAAAGGACTTGGAAAATTTATCCTTTCCGATTCGGAAAATGCCGTCATCATAAATGGCGGTAACAGGAATAACATCCTGAACCACTTTTGGAACGACAAACTTTTCCTTGTCCTGTTTTCCTATATTTCTTAATGTTTTAATCATTGGCTTTCATAGCCTCCTTTGCTTTTCTTTCGATACTCGGCTTCATAAGCTCGTAGTAGGTATTTGTGGATTTGAATGTCAGCTTTTTTGGCGTAAGAAATTCTGATTTCACCCAAGCAATGACGAATTTTTCGGCAGTCATTCCGTTGTACTTCACAAAGCCGAGTGCCGCAAACGGAGCGGCGGACAGAATGCAAATCCACGATACGGTTTCTGTACCCACATACGGCTTTAAAAGGAAGAAAACGGCAACCGCCACCGCACAGGCGCATACGGAAAAAATGATCTGTCGAAGTGACAGACCAAAAAATACGGCTTCTGTGTAGTTGCGGATTTCTCTGTTTATTTTTACCTCCATAATCAAGTTCCTTTCTAAAATTAAAGTCCCATCATCTCACGAATGATACGGTCGGACATCTTTACCGTGCCGACAAGGACAAGCATATTGAATATCAGTTCACCGATATATGCCCAAGTCATTGTAACGGGTGAAGCGTCTGTTGCTACCACAGGCGGTGATGTTACGAACAGGGAGAATATCAGGCAGGCTAAAACGATAACCGCACCCTCAAGGCAGACTGCGCAGTAACTTTTGAAGAAGCTCTTGCCGACATTCTGCGTAGGCTCGCCTGCAAAGGTTGAAAGCGGTATGGGAGCAAGCGCCGTGTACATATAGAGCTTGAAAAATCTTCCGTACACGGTCAATATCATAATGAAAGACATTACGGTAATGAACAATCCGCCGATAAGCGTTACCGCCCATAGCGGAATACTCTCCCAGAATCCGCAGTTTTCTATTGCTGTTACCATTTCATCAGGTAACACGGTTTGTGTTGCCGTTCCCAAGCCTGCGGATGTCATAATCGTTCCGATAGTACTCTGTACGATATTGAACAGAGTCAGCATAAGCTCCATTCCGTTTGTAATGACGGCTTTTGCAAGAATAAACCGGACAAACAGCTTTACTGCGTGTTCGGGCTTCTTTACCTCTGCAAAGCTGCCGCAGGTTTTTACAACTCCTATGACAAAGAAGAGCACAAGCAATGCTAACCCGATAGCCTGTACGGCAGAGTTTACATTCTCAATAGCCGTCCAAATACCGCCGCCCTTAAAGTCTTTCGGAGATGTCAGAACGAGAGACCAAATCTCTGTAATTTTAGCGTTCCAGGTGTCAAGTGCGTTTTGTAAATTCTGAACAACCCAATTATCGGACATTAAAGCACCTCCTTAAAAATTATGGGGTATGGGTCATAAAACTCATACCCCTGTTTTGATTAAGAGCCGATAATGAGGTTAAGAATTTCCTTTGCAAAGGTGATGATGACGCCGCCTGCAAGGGTTAGGAAACCGTTGGCTCTTTGTGACGGGTCGTGTGATTTGAGCGAAAGACCAATCTGCACAACGCCGAAGCCTGTGAGAATAAGTCCGACTGCTCTGATAAGTCCGAAGATAAAGGTTGAAAGGTTATTAATTGCTGTAAGTGCATTGCCGCCGCTTTCTTCTGCTGCAAACGCCGTTACCGTAAAGCAACATACAGCGAGTACAGTTGCAATCACAACCGTACAGTAAGTACGAAAGCCTTTCTTAACCTTACCGTTCATCGGAAGTCTGTTATTCTTTCTCTGTGAAAGTCTTTTAGCAATATTCATAATAAAAAGTCCTCCTATATTTTATAAATTTCCTGCAAGTCCTCATCGGACAACAGTTCATAGCTTGTTTCAGATATATCAATATCCTCAACTTCTTCTTTTGAGAAATTGCCGACAGAAATAGTGGCAATATCATCTCTTACTTCACCTTGTCTGTAAACATCGGCTTTACCGTCAGCCGTCAGACTGACATTAGGATGTTTCAGTATGTCATACTTGAAGTCTTTTATCGGTCGCTCACCTCGTATAAAGAGGATTGCATATCGGTTATCAAGCAACCTGACTTCATCAGGCGTCATAAGCTCCCTGCCGCTGATTTGGTAGTTTGTTGAGTAGTTACCGCTGTGTCCTGTACTCTTGCCGTAGGTGTTGGTATCAATCGTTTCCTTACCGAGAAGCTCCGAAACATATTTGTGTGTACTCTGTTCATTGCCGCCCAGGTAAAGAAACTCATCGCAGTTACCGACAATGCTCTCCCATTGTTTTTCAAACAAAGCCTTGAGCTGTGCAAGATTCTGTAAAATAATACTAACCGATACACCACGGGAACGCATAACCGACAAAATCTTGTCGAAGTCATCGGGAAGCGAAACATTTGCAAACTCGTCCATCAGAAAGTGAACCGGAACAGGTAACGCTCCGCCGTGTATATGGTCTGCCGAGTAGAAAAGCTGTTGGAATAACTGTGTGTAAAGAATTGATACCAGGAAATTGAAACTCGAATCGTTGTCAGGTATCAGCGCAAACAACGCAACCTTTTTCTCGCCCATAGACGGCAAGTCAAGCTCATCCGTACAAGTCAAAGCAGCAAGACTTTCAAGGTTAAACTTTTCAAGTCGTGCGGCAAGCGTAATCTGTATTGACTTTAATGTTTTAGCCGAGCCTGAATGGTAGGAACGGTAATATTTGAGTGCAATATGGTCGGGATTTTCGTATTCCAAATCACTGAACAGATTATCAAGGGGCGAGGGGCGAGGGTTGTCGTCATCCTCAATATCTGCCGCTCTGAGCATTTCCATAACAATTGAAAAATTCTGCTCTTCCTTTGGAGCTTCGTAGTGCAGATAGAAAACTAATGCGAGAAGTAACATAGAAGCCGCCGTGTCCCAAAATGGATCATTGGACTGTGAGCCTTTCGGAGTTGTGCTTTTAAAAAGGTTAGTTACCAAACGCTGAATATCGTTATCATCACGCAAATATACAAACGGATTGTAGCAATGGCTCTTTTCCATTGAAATCAGGTCAAGCACACGCACCTCGTACCCCTTCGCTTCAAGCAAGCCGCCTGTGTCACGCAAAATCTCGCCTTTCGGGTCAAGAATCACAAATGAGGTGTTCGCCTGCATTAAATTCGGTTTACAATAGAATCGGGTTTTACCTGCACCCGAACCGCCGCAAACTAACGTGTTGAGGTTGCGCCTGTGCTTCTGTGCGTTGATACCGATACGGACATTCTGCGTCATCAGCTTGTTATCAGACGGCGGGGACTGTCGGTATTTTCTATCAACGGCTTTTGCGTTGCCCCATTTAGCGGAGCCGTGTTCTTCTCCGCGTCGGTAGTTCCTGCGTGTGGAAAAGTAAATACCTATGCCCACTGCGTAGGCGGCAAGCAAAAAGAGGACAGTTTTTAAGCTGTCCTCACAAAGCTGTATATTAAAAGGATTGCTAAAGGCATTCATAAGTCCCGTAACAATTTGAGATAAACCACCTTTCAGAAACGGAGCAATAAGCAAAGCTAACCACACAACAGGAATTACGCCTATCAAAGAAACTATGATAACGGATTTTTTCTCGCTATCTTGCATCATCGCTGTTCCTTTCAATTACCTTGATTTTACGGTAAGGGGCATTGCCGATTTTGATAATAAGGTCGTCTAATAGGTCCGTTGATTTTTCTTCCGCTAGCAAAGCGTTTCTTGTATCATTAAGTGACTGAATGACGGCACTGTGTTCGTTATCGTCAAGAACGATATGATAATAAGGCTCTTTCATGATAAGCACCTCGCTTTTATCGTTCACGGTCTTTTGAGCGTTCCTGTTGCTGACGGTAAAGCTCGTCGGACACACGGGTGTGAATATCGCTCATTGCCGTTCTTATTTTAGAAAGCTCTGCACGGACTTCCTTCGGCTCTTTATTCTTCCACTCGGGAGGAATACGGTCAACAGCAAAATTCTTTGCCTCAACTCCGTACTTCTTACAAAGCATATAGCCGACGCATACCGCCTGAAAACTCATATCCTTTCTATTGTAGCTGTCGCCCCTGCCCGAAAACTCCGCATAACCAAACTCAAGGGCAACACCCTGAAACAGTGCTATGCTGTTACCAACGCCTTTCTTGATAAAGAGCGTGTTCTTATCATTGTCGTAGTAGGCGACTGCATCGGGATTAGGAAGCTCATTGCTGCTCTCGCAGTTTACGGGGGAAGTATCAAGCATTACCGAAACAAGATTTTTCGGGTCACGGTTGACCGTAGGTGCCGGCTGTCGTCTGCCATTGGTCTGTGAAATGTCAAATGCTTTCTTAACATTGTAGGAAATACCCGTTGAGCCATCCGCCTTTGTATAATCGACAGGCTCCAGAATAGAAATGCTCTTCGCACCCTTTTTGACACGGATATTGTCATCCCTCCATCCGTTGAAATCTTTGAGTTGAGTAGCCTCCGGGCACTGCTTGTAAATAAGAAGTGCATTAGCCGCCGAGTATCTGTCCATACGAGCCTGCGTATCAAGATATTTCTGAAATTCAGCAGGGTTGTTTACAATATCGGAAATTGCCGTATCAATGAGATTGTAAACGGCTTCTTTTTCTTCCTGTTTCGCTTTTGCATATTTTTCGGGAGAAAGCTTCGGTTTAAAGTTGCCGCCTCTCCTTGAATTAAAATCGTTTGTCAAAAATATTACTTCTCTTTCGGTCTGTTATGCTTCGCCTTGTATTTTTTCTTAGGCTGTGTATGTTTGGTCTGTCTGTTTTTTGCAGGAGTTTTCCGCTCCCAGGTGTGTTCAGGCTGATAGCGTTCTGCTTCCTTCTTCTGTCCTGCTGCCTTGTAGCGTTCCAGCTTTTCCCTAACAGAGGGTTTCTTTTCAGCGGACTTTATGTCACCCTTATCAGTGCGCATATCTGCCTTGTCTGAGTCTTGCCTTGACTGAGGGCTTTTGTCGGTCTTGGCAACATGGGGTTTTCATTGGCATTGTCTTTCTTCTCGGAAGGCTCTGCCAAAGCCTGTTCGACGATAATCTCGCCCTTGGATTTGGTCGGCTTATCAATCTGCACTTCATCTCTTTTTGCCGCCGATTTTTCCGCTTCCTTGATAATAGAAGCCTTATCAACCTTTGAAAATTCAAATCTGTCTGAAATTCGCTGTATTTTGGAAGCGTCCTCGGCACGGGCGATTACATCAACCGTTGCATTCGGATCGTTGCTGTTCTTATCACGCAGGACTGTGTATAAAACTCCGTAACGCTTCGCCTGTTCGGTAAATTTTTTCAGGTCTTTGTTTTTGAAAGTAAATACCTTTAGCGGACTGCCCGATTTAATCATCTGCGTAAGTCGTGCCTTGCCTTTGGTTTTTGATTCCTGTTTCAGCGTGGAAGCAAGCAAAGGTACTAATTCCTTAATGCCCTTACCCGACAGCTTAACCACTTCCTCAAAGCCTTCAAGATAAAGTCTGACTATTATTTCAGCAGCGTCACCGCCGTTGTTCATATCTTCGGTTCTCCTTTCCTTTGGTTTTTTCTTCCTCTGCAAGCACTTGTTCAAGGTTGGATTTCAGAATTCCCGACCTCTCTGCAATACCGTTGCAGAGTTTAACTTCTTTGCGAAGTTTCCGTAATTCCTCCGTGATTTGAGAAATCTTTTCCTTTGCCTGCGACAGCTCTGCATCATCAATTTTTGTTCGTATCTTTTTTCGGAGGTGCGTTCTGTCGGCAGTAAGGCTTTTGATTTCGTTTTCAACAGAGGATTTGTATTCAAAAAGTTGCTCGTCGGTCTGAATACCGTGCTTTCCGAGCAGCCTTGTCTGTTCGCTCAATTCATCAAGCTTCAAAAGTTCTTCTTTGAAATAGTAATGGATTTGAGCATTGCTGATTCTTTTGTATTTTGGCAATTTGCCAAGCCTGTAAAGATAATAAAGATAAAGACCGTATAAGCCGCCGATTTTTCTAATTTTATCTTTCCGTGTCGAAAGTCGGTACTGTCGGCTCGTAACCGTACTAATGGTATATCGGTACACATCAACACGGCTCATATTTTCGTGAAGTCTTTTTCGTATAGCGTCGTTTGAGTAGTTTTCACCGAGGTTGATTAGTCGGACAGGCTTCTTATAGCCGAGTGGAGTAACCGTCCAATATTTTCGGCTCGGGCTCAGCTGATAGGTATATCCCATATCACGGAGAGCGTACTTGAAATCCTCTATACTTTTACAGTGCTCCAAAGCCAAGTCGATTACTTCACGCAGGGTGCTGTACCGAGTAGGCATACCGGCTTTTTCCTTGTTGTAGTAATATGACGATTGCTTACTTCTGTTGGGGGTTGGATTAAAATATAAGCCGTATTCCTTGCATACTTCATCTGCTATATGCCTGAATTTAAACCATACCTTTTCATCGTTTTGCAAACGCTTTCCGTCAACAAATGAAACTGAGTTGATTACAAAATGGCAATGCAAATGTTTAGTGTTCAGGTGAGTAGTCACTACAATTTGAAAGCGCTTCCCCCACATACGGCTTGCAAATTCTATACCGACCTTTTGTGCAAGCTCAGGTGTAATGTTCTGTTCCTTAAAACTCATATAACCGTGATAGGCTTGTATGCCGTCTGTCTTTCCGAAGCATTTTTTCGTGGTTATGAATTGATCACGGGCAGTTGCAGGATTGCAGTTTATGCCATCAACATAAAACTGACGCTCTGTTTTTTCCTCGTCCTTTGCATAGGCGATAACATCAGCAAGTGCCTGATACTGTGCGTCGGTATAATTGGGGTTGCAAGTTTTCTCAGGGTTATTGGCATAGTCAATCACTTTTCCCAGATTATCTCTCACAACCCATAGCTTAGTTACTGCCATTTCAGCTCTGATTTATCTGGTCGTAAAAATACGCTCTCGATATCCGCCTGAAATTTATGCCAACGCTCCGCTTCACGATAAAGCATCGGCGCATCAATAAAACCGAGGGAGTTTGCCTTTGCCGCAAGCTGATTGATATTGTTGCCTATTGAGGAAAGCTCACGCATTGCTTCAAAGAAACGCTCATCAGGTTTTTCTCTCGGCTCATAGCCTTTCATCAGAAGCCGTACTAAAGCAGATTCATTAAGGCAAGCCATTTCCGACTTTCTCTGCCATTCATCTTTTTCCTCTTTAGTCAGCCTGATATGCTTATCATAGCTTCTCCTCATCTTCATCATCCTTTTTGTCTTTCATTTCGTAACGGTTGATTCGGTTAATCTGTAGCATACACATTAAAGCTACTCCGACAAAACCGCCGAGGAAGCAACCGAGTATGAATATAATAAATCCGTGCATAATTTCAGTCCTTTCTTTTCGGGGTATTAGGGGCAACCCCTAACGAGCTTTTTACTGTTTTATCCGTTATGTGGATACAAACAGTCTGCTCGCTAAGATTATTCATCAGTCTTTGAGGTTGCCTGCATCTTCAAGTTTCAGCGTATAGAATCAAGTTCTTTCGGTTTATACTGATACGCTTTTATTTCACCGTTCTGATTGTAAAAGCGTTCGGGATATTTGAATTTTTCTCTGTATTTCTGCTCTAAATCGTTCGGTAAACCCTTAAACTTTTCAGAGTCAATAGGAGCGTAGGCAATAAAGAAATCTCCTGAGATTATATCAATCATTTCTTTGGTTTCTTCGTCATAAACCGCCCTGTTAAGTGGCAAACCGTTCATTTTTCCTTCCTCGTTGCATATAATAGCCACCTCATCTTCAAAGGGCATATATTCCTCAATATTCCCTCCTACAAGCTTCTGCATAGCTTTAAGAGAGTTGTCAATTGCAATGGTTTTCGGATAATGATTCGCCTGAATATAGAGGACAGTAATCATATTTTTACTGACTGTATCCTGCGTTTTTGACGGCTCAAAATCCACCATTTTGAAGTCGTAGGTATTGCAGAAATAAAAGCCTTTTTCCAAACTTTCATCCTCCAAAACCTCAACCACATCCGATATTGAAAGCGACCTGCCACGATACCCTGTCGGGGGGTCTGTATTAAACCTTGAGTAAACATCATCAAGCGTTTTGCAGTCAACATCACCGCTGAAAACCTTGTCGTAAATCTTGCTGTCAATCGCAGAAGTCTCCTGTGCCTTTTCAAGATACTTTGTATCTACAAAAGCTACTCTATGAGTATCACGCTCGTGATTGATCTGATAAATGTTAATTTTCATTATCTTTCGTAATTCCTTTCTTTAGATTTTTGCTTTGAGATATTAAGCTGTAAACACAAAAAGTCGTTGAAATCCTTGCCCCTTGGCGGCGGTAAATCAACGACCTTGTAATCATTTTTCAGTTTGCTTATAAGAGCAGTTGCGGCTTCTCTGCCGCTTCTGTCATTATCAAAGTGGATAGCGATTCTTGTTGTGTTTGAATGGTCTTTCAGATAATTTTCAAGTGCAGCAGGCACTTTGCCAACACCTGTTTTCTTATTTGCCGAGTAAACACCCGCAAGTGATAAAAGGTTGTACTTGCGGTAAACATAGCCATTGATTTTCAGCAAAGTTGCGTAAGATAAAAGGTCAATCGGACATTCAAAAATGTGGACTGTGTTACTAACTCCGTCAGCCAATCTGAAAGAATAATGCTTGTCACTTCCCGAACAGTCACCTAAAATTCTCCTGCTGTCTGTCGCACGGTAGGAAGCATATCTCGGATTATTTTCCTTATCAAAGCCAACAAAAACTACATCGTGATACGGAAGACTCTCGAAAATCTTACCCTCGGATATGCAAAAATCAATAAGCTCCCTGTCAATACCTCTGCCGCAAAGATACTTGAAAATCACTCTGTTGGAAGTACTTTTATCGGGCAGAAGCAACGGCTTGGGTTGCTTGATTTCTTTTTGCTGCAAATTGATATTCTGCGTTACCGCACACTTTCCTACTATGGTTTCAACGGCTTGTACAAAGTCCAAGCCTTTAACTTTTATCAGGTAATCAAGGGCAGAGTATCCTCCGAAGCCTCTTGACCACCACATCCATTTTCCATTTGAGATTTTCAGACTGTCGTGTGTACGAGTGCAGTATGTTCCGTCCGAAAGTCTGACAAGCTCATTTGGCTCGTAGTTCTGTAAATATGTCAGCAAGTCCATTTCTCTCGCTTTTTCTACAGTCTGCGGATCAACATATGGCATAGCGTTTACCTGCTGTCCTTATCTTTCTGCTTTGCTTTCATTTCCTTAACTGCCAATTTAATACGGTCATCTATTGTTTCACGGAGCATATCGCAATAGCTCATATCGTTACCGCACCACTCCTGATAAATGTCATCAAGAGGGGCTTTCAGCCGGTATAAAGACTTCGCTTCGGTTTGAGAAAACTCTGTGTATTCAAAAATTGCAAGCAAATCTTCCTTGATAACTTTCTCGTAACTTCCCTCAATAATCTGTTCAGGCGGCTTTGTTTTAAGTTCTGAAATAAAGCTGTCAAATTCCTTTTTCATCTTGTTGTACAACAGCTCGTTATAGTCAACAGTAGTCATAAAATTCCTCCTATCTTTCTTTGTCGTCTCTGCTTCTTGTGGGTGGCAGGTCGCCCTCGTCAGGCTCGCCTCCGACAACGGGAGTATCTCCCTTATCCATATCAAGCAGGGCATTCAGCTCGGTCAGACGAGTCATTTTTTGTTTCAATTCATCCTCCTGTGCAAACGGTTTTTCCACCTCAACCTTTGCGGTTTCAAGCTGTGCCTTTGTATTTTTCAGCTGTTCCTCCGCCTTGTGCAATCTGGTTTCAATATTATCAACAGCGTTATCAATTCGGGTTATATTTCCGTAAACATCTGTGCCGAGAGTAACTGAATGTGTGAAATGCCCTTTGAGTTTTACGGCATATGCACGCTCAAAGGTATCAAATTCAAGCTCCATCTTAAACCCTCTGTACTCACCGAGAGGAGTAGGCTCGGAAGTTGTTTTTGCTTTGCAGGCTTCAATAATCACCTGACCTGCTTCTGCCTTTTCTGTGTAGCTGTAACCGTCAATAACCATTCCTGCAAACTTGCCGTCAACCTCTTTCGGGTGTGCTTTGGCAATCTCTAAATCTGCTTTCAGTCCGTCAACTCTTGCAGTCAGCAATGATATTTCTTGCGGATAAAACTTTATGATTTTATCTTCAAGCTCATACTTTTCCGAAAGGTAATGTGACTTATACAATCGTAGCTTCTGCACCTGAATATCCAAATCCATTTTCTCCTTGATATACGGATTTCCCGTTGCAAGCATCTTGATTTCAGCATAGGAAAGAGCAGTATCGTCTATATCCTCGGCAGAACGAACAGGAGATTTTGAAGTCATAATTTGTGAAGCAAACTTCTGTTTACCCTCGACAAGCTGATACAGATATGCGTCAAAGGTTTCCTCGGTTACATATCGGTAAACATCTACATCTGTGTTTTCATTTCCCTGACGGATAATTCGTCCCGAACGCTGTTCAAGGTCTGACGGTCGCCACGGGCAGTCAATGTCGTGCAAGGCTATGAGCTTGTTCTGAACATTTGTACCGGCACCCATTTTTTGTGTAGAACCGAGCAAAACTCTGACTTCGCCTTTGCGCACCTTTTTGAAAAGCTCCTGCTTTTGCGCCTCGGTTTTTGCTTCGTGGATAAAGCTGATTTCGCTTTTAGGTACGCCTCGCTCTATCAGCTTTTTACGAATGTCCGTGTAGACCGAAAACTCTGCGTCCGGTTTCGGAGTGGAGAGGTCGCAGAACACAAGCTGAGCTGATTTTTTGTCTGCGTTCTCCTGCCAAATCATAAAAATATTATCAATACAAGCATTGATTTTACTGCTCTCAAAGTCAGGAAGCAGAGAATTCATCATACGCTGGTCAAGGGCAAGCTTTCGTCCGTCGTTGGTGATTTTCAGCATATTATCTACGCTTGCGTCAACCTGATTGTTTCTCACTTTTTCGGCTCGTTCTCCAAGCTCTGCTACCATAGCCTTTTGAAAATCGGAAGGCTTTACGGCAACATTGTGATAGTGGGGAGTAGGTGTAGGCAAATTAAGTGTGTCTGCCGTTTTTATATCGGCAACCTCTTTGAACATTGCCATAAGCTCAGGCAAATTGTAGAATTTAGCAAATCGTGTTTTCGTTCTGTAGCCTGATCCTTCGGGAACGAATTTGTCAAGATGATTTCTTTAATTTTTCTAAACTTAATAAACCGGCTGAAAAGAAATCTTCTTGAACCTCGTGTCTGCATATATCCTTAAACACCGTTTCTATCGGCTTTTTTGCGGTTTCCGACTGCTTCACGCACACAACAAAAGTGGTCTTTCCGATTTGCACCGAATAACTTGAATTTCTGTTTTCCATATCGTTTCGCTTCCTTTCCTTTCAAAAAATTATGGGACACTCGTTTTCCAAGTGTCCCTTTTCAATCCGAAAATAAATTCCCAACAGTCCAAGAAGTCATTAAGTCGGGAGTGTAGTCGAAGTGATTATCTTTCCATATCACGCTTATTTCTTCGTGCCTTGATACGCTCTTGTCTTTCTTTTTCCCTTGCTTCTTTTTCGGCTCGTTGTTGTTCTTCCTTAAAAGAAAAAAGTTGCCTTACTTTTTCGGTGAAAAGTTTGGCAACTTCGGGGAAGTGTTCCAATGCTTCAAGAAACGGTCTGCATTTTTCTTTCAGCTCGTTGTATTTGGTTTTCATTCTTTCGAGTGCGTTTGCACTGTCAAAATACTTCTGCCTGTAATAATTTGCATTTTGCTCTAATGACTTGATTTCGGCACGACTTGTAATGCCCTCTTTGGCAAGTGCAGTCAGTTGTGAGTAGTCCTCTTTGGATATTGCCATCTTGCCCGTAAAGGTTTTCTGTCCCATACCGTCAATCTCGTTTAAGGTCTTTGATATATGACGGACAGGCTCATATTTCACTTGCTCTTTCTGAATACGCTGTTGCAGTTTCTCCAAGCGTTCCTTGTCCTGCCTTATTTGATATTGCAAAGAGGTTAAGTGTTCGGCGGTACTTCCGTATTCACCACGCTGAAAGCCTTTGAAGCCTTGCTCCGTCATATGGTTAAACAATTCATCTTGCAGAATACTGTATGAAGCTCGGAACATCGGTTTCCCATTTTTTCTGAGAAGCGGATTTCCCTTTTCATCAGTCAGCGGAATATCCGATTTCCATTTCTTTGAATGGCTAATCTGGTTGACTACTTCCTTAACCGTTCCTCGCAGTTTTTCATCTTTGCAACGCTTGCTCCATAGGATTTCTTTCTCCACCACAGGCAGAACCATAGCGTGAAGATGATAATGGTACACCTCTTTCCCAAGTTCCTCAGTAGCAGCCACATTGATTTCATCAGCGTGCATTACAGCCGATATAACATTTTCTGCACCGAATTTTTCCTCGATAAAATGGAACGCTTCTTCATAAAACTGCTTTGCATATTCGTAGCCACCGTTACGCTCGAAGTACATTGTGTTCACATCAATCACAATCTCATTGAACAGCGTTGCGTCTTTTCTCAAACCACGAAGCGACACTAAACCATCAGCTTCCATCTGCTTTAATTGCTCCATATAGGTCGGAGCAAAAGGCTTTTTGAAATGCACATTAAAAGGTATGCGTTCCTCAATGACATTCATATTTTCATAGGTTTCGTTTTTTCGTTCATTGTGCCTTTCCGCTTTGCTGACATCGGAAGCGGTGTACTTCTTAACCCTTGCACAGCTCATATCCGCTTTGTTGTTTTTAGCCATTTTCGTTCTCCTTTCTCGGCAGGGCGAAGCCATTACACAACATTCTTTGAATGTGTGTAACCCACTATGACACTTTCAGACTTCGTCTGCAAAGATGTCGTGGGCAAGGGTGTTCCCCCTTGACCTCCTTTGATACCTCAATCACAAAAACAGACTGTCCCACCGACAGGCATTCTGTTTTTATTCTCTCGGTATATCGCTCATCGGCAAAGACCAATACCAAAGAAAACCTTTCTTCTTGGAGATAACTCCTGCGTTTTTCTTTGCCTTTTTGATGGTCGATTTCTTGAACCCTGCGGCTTCAAGTTTTTCTTCACAATCCGAAGAAAGCATTTCTCCGCCCTGCAACATTTCAATGAGAAATGATTTTGCTTTCATCTCTTTTTCATTCGGTCTGCCCATTTGTGGGGCAAGAGATAAAAACGCTTCTTCGGCTGTCATCTCCATTTCGGAAATGAAGTCCACGCCTTTCTCGGCAACCTCAAAAAGAATTGCCGAACCTGTCGGGGCAAGATTTGATTTCACTTGCACCAAATATCTTTCCGCAGGTGCTTCCTTGTTCGGTGTGCGTGTGATTGCAAGAATGCTTCTTGCAGCACCCGCAATGTCAATCGAGCCGTTGGTGCGGTAGAGTGGATTATTATCTTTCATCTTGTTCATATGAGCGATAATGACAATCGCACAACCTGTATCTTTTGCAACCGCTATCAGACGGTTAAACTCCGCTCGTGTTTCGTTGGCATTGTTCATAGAGCAGTTCTCACCAATATATGAACTCAACGGGTCAAGAATTAGAAGCTTTGCATTATACTTTTCAATTGCTTCACGAATACGGTTATCTCCGAAAGACAAAGTCTTTTCATCTTCCTTGATGAAAATTAGTTTTTCCCCGTCTCCGCCGGCAGAATTGAAGCGGGGTACTACGGTATCGTCTGCGTCATCTTCCGTTGTCTGATAGATGATAGTCATAGGCTCGTTTTCTTCCGTTTCTGTAAAGGGGAGCGTTTCTCCCTTTGAGAGCAGGGCTGCGATGGAAAGCATTAACTTGCTTTTCCCATCGCCCGGATCTCCCTGCAACAGCGTAACCTTACCAAAGGGAATATACGGATACCACAGCCAATTTACTTCTTTCGGCTCGATTTCACTTGCCTTGATGATTTCAAGAGGTACGCTGAAATTCATTTCGTTTTCATTCTGTTTCATCATTTCTTGTTCTCCTTTTCTGAAAATATAAAAACCACAGATTGATACATTAGCCTTGTTTGTGTTGCTTTTCAGGGCGAAAATCAAGGAAAATCCTCGTTCTAAGCCTTTCAAAAAAGGACACAAGGTCTTTGTACTAACCTGTGGTTATGTATGGAATTGTGGATTTTGGGGCAACAAAAAACACCGTATTTCTACGGTGCTTTTTGCTTCAATACTTGTCTTTTAATTTCAGACAAACTGGAAGTTGTCAGAGAAACAATTCCATTTTAATTTCATCAAGCGACTTTCCGTCTGTATTCCATGTAGTATTTTCTACAGACTCAGTTGCCTTAAAGCCCAACTTTTCGTAATGCCGAATAGCGTCAGTAAGGGGGCTGGCTGTCCAGAGAATAATTTTCTGATACCCGGAATCCTTGGCTTTTTGCATAAAAGCGGCAATCAACGCTGAACCAATGCCATAGCGTCGATAGTCCTTCTCGACGGCAAAAAGTCGTAACTGACCAACGGAAGGATCATCCGCCTGGCAAAGCATAATGCAGCCAGCTAAAACGCCATCACAATCCGCAACAAATAGTTCTTCTCGGTCATTCTTACTGCCTTTTGCAAAATCTGTTGCAATTTTCATAGCATAATCGGTAAAGCTCGGTCCCCATGAGTATTCGGTTGAATAGAGTGCTTTGTGAAGCTCTGCAACATACTTTTCTTCACCTTGTTTATATGGTCTGATTATAAAATCCACCTTGTTATCCTCCTATAAATCTCGATTTATCTCTCTAATGAGTGAAAATATTGTACCACATTTTTGTGAATTTTTCAAGTTGCCCACTTCGACTGCACTCCCGACTTAATAACTTCTTGAACACTTGCCGAAAAAGAAAAACTACCATCACTCGACAGCAGTTCTTCTTCGGGCAGTATTCCGTTATGAATACACAATATCGTTTAATACGATTTCATCAACACAGGCTCGGATATTGTTCATCAATCCTATCCATTTCATCATATCCACAGCCTTTAATTGCTCGGTCACTCCTTGCTTTCGTGCCATTTCCTTTATGAGATATTCAGCCATATCACAAGCCGAAGTGTCAATCTCGGCAAGGTGTTCATATAACTTTCCACTTGTCAGCAGAGTGTAATACAAAACTCGCTTGTGTTCTTTCAAATATTGCTCTCGCATTCTTCCGTACTTTGAGAGCAAAGGCTTTTCTTCTGCGGTCAGGCAGGGGTAGTAATAGTCCCCGATAAGTTCATATCGGATACCCGTTCTTTCGTCTGTGATAAATCTTTGCATTGCAGCTTCTCCTTTTCTTTTTTATGGTGGTAAAACTCCAAGGTTTTCTTATTGTGATTTACCCTTTGGCATTCTTCGGAGCAGAATTTCTGTTGGCTGTGTGTAGGCCAATAGGAATTGCCACACACAGCACATTCACGCTGTCGATAATAGTGATTTCCTCGTTCTGCTTCTCGGTCAGCTTTCTTTTCGTCTTGCCTTGCTTGATAGCAGCACTCCTTTGAACAGAAAATCTGTCTGTTGTTTGTCGGGATAAACTCCTTGTTGCAATGAGGACAAACCTTTGTCTTGACAATTTCACCACCGTTTTCAGCGATTTTCTGTGCCTTTCGCTTTTCTCGGTAGGCTTTTTCACGCTTACGCTGTCTTGCCAAGCGTTGCTGTTCGATTTGCTCTTGCTGTGCTTTTATTTCGGCAAGTTCTTCTTCGGTATAGGCAATATCCACTTGACCGACATAGTTAAAATAAATATCGACCTTTTGTGTTCGTGCTTTTCCCACACCCTCTGCTTCATAGACCACTATCTTATCAACAAGTTCGTTGAACATTGTATCGGAGATTTCCGTAGGATTTTTGCACTTGCGTATCAGCGAAATGAAATGCTTAATATCAACGGAACTTACTTTTTCTTCAGCAAGTTCTGATTTCATCATTTCCATTTTTGTTTCCAACTCTGCCTGCTCGTCGTCATACTGTTTCATCAGTTGCTTATACTGTCTTTCGGGCAGTAATCCCGATATGAGATTTTCATACAAGCCACGAACAAGGGCAGAGAGTTCGTCATAGCGTTTCTGACAGCGTTGCAGTTCCGATTGATTGTATTTCGGCTTTTCCTCCTGCTTTTCGTTCCAAAGGGATTGCAGTTCCAAAGCAAAGGCTTTTTCGTCATTCAGAACGAATTTTGAAAAGCGTTTGACCGCCGATAATATCAAGGCTTCAACATTATCAGCACTAATCGTATGGGAAGTACAGGAATTAACCCTGCTTGCATACCCGCCGCAACGGTAAGAATACTGAACAGAACCGTCTTTTTTGCTGTAATGTGTTTGCAAAGTCATTCTTCTTCCGCAATCGGCACAGTACAAATATCCGCTTAAACGGTTGCTGTGCGTTCCCCAAGCCGAGGCACGATTTACTCTGCTTCTGCGTTTTTGAACGCTGTCCCAAAGTTCCTGCGATATGATAGGCTCGTGTGTATTCGGAAATACATACTGTTCTTCTTCGTCTGTGCTTTTTCTCTTGTGAAGTTTGAAATTTGTGCTTACCGACTTTCGCAAAACGGTGTGACCGAGATATTCCTGCCTGTCTAAAATATTTCTTATCGTTGACATTGCCCAAAGATAAGGGTTTGTGAACTTGTTGCCGTTGTACTGTTCGGGGTGGTATTCCTTTGCGTATGCCGCAGGGGTTAAAACTTTTTCTTCGGTCAGTATTTCTGCGATTGCCCTTGTACTTTTGCCATCATTGGCAAGAGTAAAGATACGCTTTACCACTTCCGAAGCCACAGGGTCAACCACAAGCGTTTGTTTGTCGCTCGGCAGTCGGTTATACCCATAAGGGATAGAACCGCTACAACGCTTTCCGTCTTTCATACGGGCATCGAATATAGCCTTGATTTTGTTGCTCGTGTCTTTGGCATACCATTCGTTCATAATATTCAAAAACGGAGCAAAGTCATTATCCGAAGCGTTGTTACTGTCAATACTGTTGTTAATTGCAAGGAAACGGACATTTTTCTGTGGAAACAGAACTTCCGTATAAAAACCTACTTGCAGATAATTTCGCCCCAATCGGCTCATATCCTTAACAATCAAGGTTTCTACATTTCCTGCTTCAACTTCTTTTATCAGAGATTGAAAGCCAGGGCGATTGAAAGATGAGGTTAGATAACGATACTTTTTGAAACACAGTAAAATCAAGGTTTTTCGGACAACGGACAAGCATGGTTTGTACTACAACTAAATATTGCACCGCACAAGCGGCGTTTCCCACTTCCACACGGAAGAACAGGAACGCCGCTTTTTTCATGCCCTTTGTTACGCAGTAGGGGCAGAAAAAGCCTTGCTACAAGCGGCTTTGCGGGCGTGTTTTTCGTGCGGTAAGGGATTTATACCTTTTCCCTCAAAATCGCTGTTCTACTGCGTAACAAATCCAAAGCAAAGGAGTGATGAAGCTATGGCAGTTTTCCGTGTGGAACGCAACACAGGCTACACCGTAATGAGCAACCACCACTTACGCAATAAGGAGCTTTCCTTAAAGGCAAAGGGGCTGTTATCTCAAATGCTGTCCTTGCCAGAGGATTGGGACTACACCCTTTCGGGGCTGTCCTACATCAACCGGGAAAGTATCGACGCTATCCGTACCGCCGTTTGGGAGCTTGAAAAAGCCGGATATATCACAAGGCGGCAGGGACGCGACGAGAAAGGCAAAATGACCGCTATCGAGTACACCATTTACGAACAGCCGCAGCCGCCGGAATTGGATTGCCCGGTATTGGAAAATCCAACAGCGGATAACCCGATATTGGAAAATCCGACAACGGATAATCCGACGTCGGAAAATCCAATGCAATTAAATAAAGATATATCAAGAACTAACTTACCAAAAAAAGAAAAATCAAATACTGATTTATCAATTACCCATTCCATTCCTATCCATTCCCTAAATCCCTTGCCTTATGGCGAGGACGAAGCGGCGCAGCCGCCGGAACGGAAAAGAGCGGAAAGGAACGACGCTTACAGAGTGTATGAGGAAATCATCAAGGACAATATCGAGTATGACATTCTCTTGCAGGATATGAAGTTTGACCATGACCGTCTGAATGAGATTGTTGACATTATCCTTGAAACGGTCTATACGTCAAGAAAGAAAATCCGTATTGCCGGGGACGATTACCCCGCAGAGCTTGTGAAGTCAAAGTTTATGAAGCTCAGCAGCGAACATATCCGCTTTGTGCTTGACTGTATGCAGGAGAACACCACCAAAATCCGCAACATCAAGCAGTACCTAAAGGCGGTACTTTTCAATGCCCCGTCTACCATTGACAGCTACTATACTTCCCTTGTGGCTCACGATATGGCAAGCGGCGCACTTGCACCGAGAAAGCCGAAGTACGGCGACCCGGACTATTACACCTACAATGAGGGCGAAAGCCTGTAAACGAAAAAAGGAGGATTTACCACATGGCACAGAAAACAGGAGCTTTGATTTTTGACGAAACCGCTGACCGCTACGACATTCGCTTTGACATTGCCGACTATTACGGCGGTCTGCATTGCGGCGAGTGCATGGACGTATTCACAGGCGGCAAATGGAAGCCTACCCGCATTGAATACGGGGACAACTGGTATCTTGTGGGTATCCGCGCCGAGGATTTGAACGGGCTGCGGGTACGGATTTAACGGGGCGACGTGAAGAACGGACGCCCTTTTTTCGCACTCAAAAGCGGCGTACCACCTTAACACTATCACTACCGGGAAAGGAGGACGGTAAACATTGCAAGACGAAATCAACGAAAAAGTGGTTGCGCTCTCTGTCAAGGGAGCAAAGCTGACTGCTGAAATGCTGCAAAAGGCAATCAAAGCCATGCTTGCACAGGCAAAAAAGCAGCAGGAAAAACAGCTCCACGGGAAGCAGACCCTAAAGCAGCTTGCGAAGCAGAACGCGGGGCTATCCAACATTGAGATAACCGAGGGCAATATCAAAGCCTTTGAGCAGACGGCGAAAAAATACGGTATCGACTTTGCCTTAAAGAAAGACAGCACCGAAACGCCGCCCCGTTATCTCGTCTTTTTCAAGGGGCGGGACGCGGACGCTCTGACCGCAGCCTTTAAGGAGTTTTCCGCAAAGAAGCTGACACAGGAGCAAAAGCCCTCTATCCGAAAGGCACTTGCCACATTCCGGGAAGCAGCAAAGCAGCTTAACGCGAACCGTCAAAAGACAAAACACAAGGACAGGGAGGTGTCGCTATGAAGCCGAATATCAAGAAGCTGCTTATCCTAAACGCCCCCTATCTGCTCTTTGTGTATCTCTTTGATAAAGTCGGACAGGCGGTGCGGCTCTCTCCGGGGGCTGACCTCTCCGGCAAGCTGCTTTCCATTGGCAGCGGCTTTTCTGCCGCCTTTTCAAATGCCCTGCCGAGTTTTGCCCCTATGGATTTGCTTATCGGCATTGTCGGGGCTGTCGTTATCCGGCTTGCGGTCTATGTGAAAGGCAAGAACGCAAAGAAATACCGTAAGGGCATGGAGTACGGCTCTGCACGTTGGGGCAACGCCGAGGATATAAAGCCGTATATCGACCCCATTTTTGAAAATAACGTGCTGCTGACGCAGACCTAACGGCTGATGATGTCAAGCCGCCCGAAGCACCCGAAATATGCACGAAACAAAAATGTACTTGTAATCGGCGGCTCCGGCAGCGGCAAAACGAGGTTTTTTGTAAAGCCAAACTTAATGCAAATGCACAGCAGCTATGTAGTCACTGACCCGAAAGGAACGGTTTTAATCGAGTGCGGGAAGCTCTTGCAGCGGGGCGGGTACAAAATCAAAGTGCTAAACACCATCAATTTCAAGAAATCCATGCGGTACAATCCCTTTGCCTATCTGCGCAGCGAAAAGGATATTTTGAAACTGGTAAATACCATTATCGCCAACACCAAAGGCGACGGGGAAAAATCCGGCGAGGATTTTTGGGTGAAATCGGAACGGCTTTTTTACTGCGCCCTTATCGGCTACATCTGGTACGAAGCCCCGGAGAATGAGAAAAACTTTACGACGCTGCTTGAAATGATAAATGCGTCGGAAGCCCGCGAGGACGACCCGGAATTTCAATCCCCCGTTGACCTCATGTTTGAACGCTTGGAGGAAAAAGACCCGGAACATTTTGCGGTGCGCCAGTACAAGAAGTTTTTGCTGTCTGCCGGAAAAACAAGAAGCTCTATCCTCATTTCCTGCGGTGCGCGTCTTGCCCCCTTTGACATTCGGGAGCTGCGCGAGCTGATGGAAACCGACGAAATGGAGCTTGACACCTTAGGCGACCGAAAGACCGCGCTTTTTGTTATTATCTCCGACACCGACGACACCTTTAACTTTGTTGTATCAATCCTTTACACACAGCTTTTCAATCTGCTTTGTGACAAGGCAGATGATGTGTACGGCGGGCGGCTGCCTGTTCATGTGCGCTGTCTGCTTGACGAGTTTGCAAATATCGGGCAGATACCGAAGTTTGAAAAACTCATTGCCACGATAAGGAGCCGCGAAATCTCCGCGTCCATCATCTTGCAGAGCCAGTCGCAGCTAAAGGCTATCTACAAGGACAACGCCGATACCATTGTCGGCAACTGCGATACGACCCTGTTCTTAGGCGGCAAGGAGAAAACGACCCTTAAAGAAATGTCGGAAATCTTGGGGAAAGAAACCATTGACAGCTTCAACACTTCCGAAACAAGAGGACGGGAGCTTTCCCACGGGCTGAACTATCAGAAATTAGGCAAGCAGCTTATGAGCGAAGATGAAATTGCGGTCATGGACGGCGGGAAATGTATCTTGCAGCTACGCGGGGTGCGCCCGTTCTTCTCCGAAAAATATGATATTACCAAACACCCGAAGTACAAGTACCTTTCCGACTTTGACAAGGAAAATGCCTTTGACATGGAAAAGCACTTGCGCCGCCGTCCTGCAATCGTGAAGCCGGACGAGGTATTTGACTACTACGAAGTTGACGAAGCAGATTTGCAGGAGGATACAGAATGAATAAGCGTATCAGAAAGAAAAAGGCAAAACAGCAGCTAATCCGAGCTATCAGCGGGCTTGTGGAAGCAGCCGAGGAAATGCAGCGGGAACAGGAACGCAGGACAAGACAGGCGGGTATTTCCTATATCAAGTATATCGAAGCTGTCCGGGAACGGCAGTACGGCATTATGCCTGTCTACACACCACTTTTTGAAAAGGAGGGAGCTTAAAGTAAAAATAATAAACACGGGCTACATGGTACGCGCCCCTACTCCTTGCGCGTATCGCGGCAGGAAGCCGCACCCTTACAACTGAATACCGCCGCGCCGCAGCAACAAACGCAGCGCGGGGACTTATGACCGCGGCAGTTATCGAAAACTGACCGCCGTTTTTTATGCCCTTTTTCGGGCAGCCGCAAAGCGGCAGAAAGGAGTTTTATTATGGCATTTTTCAACAGCGCAGTAGGAGTTTTGCAGACACTCGTTATCGCTCTCGGAGCAGGTCTTGGCATTTGGGGCGTTATCAACCTCTTGGAGGGCTACGGAAACGACAATCCGGGCGCGAATGCTCATGTACGGTAAGGAAGCAAGCAACCGAAAACAAGAGATAGACCGC
>ERZ1034878.299-NODE-299-length-26257-cov-11.278299_pt1 | contig 26257 bp, 23 predicted proteins | sample MGYA00520593_ERZ1034878 | MGnify/ENA primary metagenome ERZ1034878 (study PRJEB33766, sample SAMN09781724) | gut metagenome | biome: gut microbiome | host: Homo sapiens | place: Madagascar | study: EMG produced TPA metagenomics assembly of the PRJNA485056 data...
AGTAAAACCAACAGAACAACAGATGGAAGATGTAAATTATGGATTTTGGCTAGCAAAAGAGATGGGCAAAGTTGATGTTGGACAATCTGTTGTAATCAAAGATAAAATGATTATGGCTGTTGAGGCAATTGAAGGTACTGATATGTGCATTAAACGTGGGGCGAAACTCGCAAAACGAAATGCGGTTATTGTTAAGGTTTCTAAACCGTTTCAGGACAAGAGATTTGATATTCCTGCAATCGGTTTGAGAACGTTGAGAACAATGCATAAATATAAGGCAGATTTGATTGCAGTTGAAGCAAATGAGACAATTATTGTTGATCAAGAAAAAGTTGTTGAATATGCTGACAGGCACGGTATCGTAATTTTGGCAGTGTAGTATGAAAAAAGTTTTTATTATTACAGGTGAATATTCCGGAGATATACACGCATCTCACGTTGTTAAGGCTTTAAAACAAATTAATCCGGACGTTGAGATAGAGGGTGTTGGTGGCGAAAATCTAAAGAATGCCGGTGTTAAATTGTTTTCAGATCAAAAGAAAATGGGAGCAGTCGGACTTTCATTGAAAATAGTCACTGATCATTTTTTGTTAGGAAAACGAATTGTTGACTATTTAACAAAAGAATATAAACCTGATTTAGTGCTTTTGATTGACTATGGTGTTTTTAATTTAAATATTTCAAAATTTTTAAAACGAGCAGGAATAAAAACGTTTTATTATATTCCGCCACAGGTTTGGGCTAGTCGCAAATGGCGAATTAATACTATAAAGAAGAATATTGATGAAGTTCTTTGTATTTTCCCGTTTGAAAAAACAATGTATGAAAGTTATGGTATCAAGACTCATTATTGTGGGCACCCGCTTGTTTCACAGTTACCTGAAAAGGTTGATAAAGATAAATTTTTTGAAAAACATGGTTTTGATAAAAATAAAAAATTAGTGGCAATTTTCCCTGGGTCAAGAGAGTTTGAGCTTAAATTTTTGATGAAAGTTTTTGTTAAAACTGCTCAGAATTTACAGAAAAATCACCCTGATTTGCAATTTTGTATTTCGCATGCTCCGAATTTATCTGATAGCGTTTATGACAAGTATTTACAAAAAACAGATTTTCCCGTTATAAAAGGTGAAAATCAAGCGTTGTTAAGTGTGTCTGATGCATTGATATTGGCATCAGGAACGGTTGCTCTGGAAGCTTGTCTTTACCAAACTCCAATGATTATAGCATATCGTGGCCCTTGGCTTTTTTACCTGATTTATTTGGTTGTAAGATGTATAAAACGAGTTTCTTTACCAAATATAATTGCGGACAAATCGATTGTTCCTGAGATTATTCAAGGCGATGTAAATGTTTCTAAAATCTCTTATGAGATTGAAAAATTGCTTTATGATAATGATTACAGGCAACAAAATATTGAGGATTTGGGAGATGTGAAAGCATTGCTTTCTGACAAAATATCCTCAGTTGAAGTTGCAAAAGTTATTAATAACTCATTATAAGCTTAATAAAACTTCAAAAACAGGCAAATATTAAGTTGTATAAACGTTTATATAAATAATAGGTAGCGTGTATGATAAATTCTGTTTATACAACAACTGTGAAAAACAGTCCATTTAGCGATTTTAAACAGCCTCAGAACGGCTATTATATAAATACGTCCTCTGAAACAGACGAATATAAAAAGAAGAAAAATAATAAATTAGGAAAAACAATAACACTATCTGCTCTTGCTGTTGGTTTTGGAACACTTGCAATTTTCAACGGTCGCTTAAACAAAGGTGCTACTAAATATTTAAACAAATGGCGTATTGCCTTAGAACAAAAAATTGCAAAAGGCGGGAAATATCAAAACTTTTATCGGTATGCATTAGGGAAAACAGAATCTTTTCTTGCTAAAACCGAAAGTATAAACAATTTTACGACATTTAAAGATGTAATATGTCAACGTTTAATGTGGGGCAAAAATGGTGAAAGAACCTTTACACGTCGTATTCACGAAGGAATTACCAATGCATTTAACAAAATAAGCAGAAGTACGGTGAATTCTTCTTATGCAACCACTCAAAACAAATTTTCAAGGCTAACAGAACACTTAGCATCAATAAATGACGAAATTTTAAGAAGCAAACCGGCAGATACTGCTGTCGCTAACACTATCAACGCTTTAAATTCTCGTATAGCCTCGGTTAACCAAACTTTGGAAAAAGGTTTTGGCATAAACGCAAGAACCCAAAGGCTTAAAGAAGTTAATAAAGCAACAGATGGACTGTTTGAATATTTTTGGAATGCAAGTTTGAACGATATCAATAACTTTCGAACCAAAGATATGTGGCAAAGCTATATTGCAGAAACATACATGCTTCCTGCAAAAAACAAACTTGCAGCCGACACAAGTGCATTGAGAAGATTGATTTCACATAATATCTTTGATAGCTATAAAGCATCAAGCGGTTTTGTTGATGAACTCCAAAAAATGGTAAATCCAAAGGATTTAGAAACAAACAAAATTTTGAATTCTATTCGTGGCAGTTTAACAAAATATAAAAAACTTTCAGGTGCAAATGAAGCAACTGAACGTGCCGGCTTGTGCAATGAAATTAAACAAGGATTAAAATCCTTAACTGAAAGCTTCAAAAATCTTGCCACAGATCAAAAATATGATGAAAACACTCTTAAAAAAGTTGCAGAATTTTCTTCAAAAATCGAAAATGCAATAAGCAACAACTCAAAAGGCGAATTAGAAGAAATCTTGACAGGATACAAATCACTATTACCTCGTGATAAATATTTAAAATTAAAAGCAGAAGTTGCCAATGCCGTAAAATCATTAGACAAATCCATTGACATTGAAACAGTTCAATATGTTGATAAAGCAAGGGATTTAAAACTTGGAGCTGCTCCAACAGATATATTATCAATTTTGACAACAATTGGTGCAGTCGGATATTATGTAAGTAAGTCAGACAACAGAGATGAACGAATTTCGGCTTCATTGAAATATGGAATACCGGCAGTTGGAGCAATTGCAACGTCCTTATTCTGTACAGCAAAATTAATTTCAGGCGGAAAAGCAATGTTCTTAGGTTTAGCTTCCGGTTGGGCAATTAACAAAATAGGTGTTTTTGTTGATGATTTAAGAAAAAAATACGCATTAGACGTATCTTTTCACGCTCGTGACATCTTAAAAACTCAACCGGATAACGTATAAACATTAGATTTATTTTTGCTACAATCATAGAAAAAGGATAAAATAATGGAGACAACTGAAAATACAATAAGATATAAATTAGAACAACGCGAAATAGATAATTTAAGTGAATTTGCTACTAAAAGCCGTTTTACCAAAGGAAGAAAGAAGAAGATTGAACCTTGTCCTATGCGTACGGAATTTCAACGTGATAGAGATAGAATTTTGCATTCAAAGGCATTCAGACGTTTGAAACATAAGACACAAGTCTTTTTGTCCCCGTTTGATGATCATTTTAGAACTCGTTTAACACATACTTTGGAAGTTTCTCAAATTGGCCGTTCAATTGCGCGTGCACTAGATTTTAATGAAGACTTGGTCGAAGCTATTTCATTGGGACACGATTTGGGACACACACCTTTTGGGCATTGTGGAGAAAGTGTTTTGAACGAATTGGTAAAAGGTGGATTTCATCATAATATCCAAAGCGTTAGAGTTGTTGAAGTTTTAGAAGATTTGAACTTGTGCCAAGAAACAATTGATGGGATCTTGACTCACACTTGGGGTTACACACCTAAAACTCCTGAAGCGCAAATCGTTCAACTTGCCGATAAAATCGCTTATATTAACCACGATATTGAAGATTCTATCAGAGCAGGAATTATTGTGGAAAGTGATTTGCCAAAGGATTGTATTGAATATTTTTCATCAATTCAAAGTAAACGCTTAAGTAAAATGATTAGCGAGATTGTGGTAAATTCAATTGGCAAGCAAGAAGTTTCAATGAGTGAGGAAGGTTGGCATTACACAACAAAACTACGTCAGTGGATGTTTGAAAATGTATATGAAGAAGCATCGCCGGCTAAGCTTGAAGAGAAAAAAGCTCGAAATGTGATTAAAGAACTTTTCTTTTTGTATTGCGATATGCTAAAACCTGTTTGTGAAGAGACTAAAATCGAGCGTATTGTCACAGATTATATTTCCGGTATGACTGATAGGTATGCAGTTGAAAGATACAAAGAAAACTTTATTCCAATGGGCTTTAAAACTAGTGCCAAAGACGATTATTTGTTCCGTCTTGCAAAATTATATTAAGTTCAATAAAGTCTTTTTGATTGTTGAAGTTTGCAATCTTTTGGAAATTTCCAATTGTTGCTTTGTAATGCTTTTGCGTAGTATTTCTTTTCTTCGCATAAGTACTTGGTTTCATTAATTCGGTTGCAGTTTACATAAGCTTGTATGTATGGTTCTATTCCTTTGTCTTTGTAGTTTGAAACAACACAGGCTCCACCTGGAGACGTCCAATTTGGGTAAAATCCAAAAATCATACATTGTGCAGATTTTTCGTAATTTGCATAGTTGTTTAAGTATTTTGCTTTTATGCAAAAGTAAACGTCAGACGCGTTAAATCTAACTCCGCTTCCGTCTGGAAATATAAATATCGTATTTTTCCCGTCAAGTGTTTTCATGCGTTCGGTTGTTACGTATTTATCAAAATACTTATCCCAAAACGGTTCATTATCAAGTGCTTTATTTATCCTAGTCCATTCGTGCCTGTCGCCATTTTCGCGTTCTGAAAGGATAATTGCTTGGTTCATAGTCGTGTAAAATTTTTTGACAGAGGTTTCAATAATAGATTTTTGGTAGTTATCAATAATTGTAGGAAGCGTAAGAGCAGTAACAATTCCTATAACTCCTAGTGTGATAAGGATTTCTGCTAAAGTAAAAGCTGATTCACGATTTTTGTTAATCATCTTAAATCTCCATATTCTTGACAAATAATATTATTGAAATTTAGTTAAATAGTACCCCTGCAATAGCTGCTGACATATAGCAAGTTAGTGTTCCACAGATAAGTGCACGAACTCCAAGTCTTGCAAGGTTTTTTCTTTGGTTCGGAGCAAGTTCTCCGATACCGCCGAGTTGAATTGCGATTGAGCCAAAGTTCCCAAAACTGCATAGGGCAAAACTTGCAATTAGGAAACTCTTGTCTGACAAATGGGTTGGCAGACTTGTCAAATCAAAGTATGCGACCATTTCGTTCAGAACAAGTTTGGTTCCCATTAAGCTTCCGACAGTTGTTGCTTCTTTTAATGGTACTCCCATTAAGTATGCAAACACTGAGAATATTTTGCCCAGTATTAACTTCAATGATAGATGTGTTAAGTCAAAAGAGGCAAAATTAACATGTAAATATTTTACTATTAAGTTTCCTGATACACCTAGGATCCAGTCAATCATTGCAACAAGAGCAACAAGTGCTAAAATCATTGCAACAACATTAATAGCAACTTTCATACCTTCAGACGCGCCGGCAGAAATTGCATCAAATACGTTGATATAAGGCTTTCTCCGTTTGCTGTAAGTGATTTTGATATCTTCGCTTGTTTCTGGTGTGCCTGTTTCAGGAAAAACTATTTTGGTCATAACAAGAGCACCCGGAGCTGCCATAATTGATGCTGCCAAAAGATATTGCGCCGGAATTCCCATGCCGATATAAATAGGCATTGTCGCGCCGGAAATGCAGGCCATACTCCCTGCCATTGACGCTAAAAGTTCAGAACGAGTAAGTTTTGCCAAATATGGTCTAATCATAATTTGTGCGGCAATTTGTCCGACAAATGCGCTTGCAACGTTAGATAATGCTTCTGCACCACTTACGCCCATAAGTTTGTTCATGGCTTTCCCGAAAATAGGAACAATACGTTGCATGATGCCGTAGTAGTATAGAATATTTACCAAAATCATCATAAATATTAGTGATGCTATTAATTGAAGCGCGAAAACTTGTGCACCTGCACCAAACACAGATGAAAATTTGTCATCATGCATAAGTGGACCAAAAACAAACGCACCGCCTTCTTTGGCGAATTCTAAGATTTTTTGAATAAATAATCCGATGTTGTAAAACAAAGCCCGTCCGAGAGGAACTTTAAAAATAAATACTGCAAGTAAAACCTGAAGCAAAAAGCCCATTCCTACTGTTTTATAGTTAATTGCTTTTCGGTTATTTGACATTAAAAAAGCTATCCCAAAGATTAAAATTATTCCAAGTAATCCAAAAAATCTATCCATATTCACCCTTTTGTATATATAAACTATTGTTTTTATTTTATCGTAAATGAATAAAAAATGTTGTAATTATTGAAAAAACTTTACTTAATATTTCTTAACAAATCAGAGCAAAATTGTTGAAAAAAAATATGTTATCGGTTTATGATATAGGCGGAAATTTTCTGCAAAGTTTATATGTACATCAATAAATAAAGACAGGATAGGGTGAAATGATGCGTGTTTATTCGGTAATGCCAAGTTATACTGCGGCAAAATCAGGGAGAAGTAGTAGTGTTAATTCCAGTAGTCAAACAGGTTCTGTGGGTTTTAGTGTTCCAAATGTAATGCCGTCATCTGGTGTAATGATTAGTTTTACAGGCGGAGAGAAAAATATTAATCAGTTTGCGTCATATTGTCCGGAAAACAAACGATATGGTTACTCAGCAGGCGGATTGGGAGTCGTTTCTCAAGAAGCTCCGGCAAGTTGGCGACTAAGAGAGCATGCAGATGTTCGTGATTTTTCGCCATATCACAGTTATGATAACGGTGATGGTGGTATAAAAGTTGTCCGTATGACAAAAGGCTCTGATGGACGGTATAAAACAGCCTATCCGCAAGAAAATTTTATTCATACAAAACAAGAAGAGAGTCTTGAAGATGTTGCAAAAAGAATTAAGCTTAAAAAAAATGAAAAACTAGCCTACGTTCGCCAATTAAAGCCAAATGATAAAGGACTTTCCGGGTTTGAAGAGTTAGAAGATACAGGAATTCGTGGTTCAGTTGTTCGTCCTTCAGTTGATGGTGTTGGAAAATCTGAAACAATTCCATATCGAGTATTTAGACTTAAAAATCTAAAAGATACAGTTGATGAGGCTGTAGACAAGTTTAAGGCTAAAGTTTATCAGGAAGTACAAGCACCTTTCAAAGACCGTTTTATGGGTGAAGTTCAAGCAAAATATGCGAAAGAAATGGAACTTGCAAAAGCTAAAGATGATGCTGCAACTGCATTATCTGTTCGAGAAACTGAAATTAAGCGTAAAAATCACCCTAACGAAGAGTTTGAACCGATTATATTTAAAGATGAACAGCAAAAAGTTGAAGTGAAAATTAAACAAGAAGTTGCTGAAATGCTTTCCGGTAGCGAAGAATTAAAAACTCAGTATAAACAAAGACTTGCAAGTAAAGATGTTGCAGAGCACATTGCCTTAATCAAGGCTGGAGCAGCTCCTGAGGTTGCAGAAAGAAACTCTGCGTATTTTGTTCATACAGCAGGTTTGGCACGTTTTGAGAGCCCTTATGGCAATGACAATGCTTATTATTCTTCAAGTGCTCAAATAGAGGTTGACGGCAAGTTGCAAAAAATCAATACTGATTTGGCTTATGCAGATAATAACAGAGCGTTTGTAGATGCTTTGCCAAAATTGAATTCAGCAGAACATGGTGAATTTAATCCGGCACAAGTTTGGTTGCATGACAGACCTTCTTTTGCGGTTGCGAGTTATATCGCAGATGAGTCGAATTTAGGCAATGAGTATTATAAAGGTTTAAAAATCCATGGAACATTTCACAACCCTGGTCGTGATTATCAAGGAGCTCAAAGCAATCCGTTCGACTTTTTCAGAATAGTTGCCCGCAAAGAAGATGTTGAAATGTTGAACAAGCACCCTCAATTTACTAAATTGAGTGAGATTGAAGCTCATTGGGCAACGGCGTCTTTAGAAGAACAACGTTATGCAAATCAGATTATGCGTCCGTTTTTAGCTCCATTTATGGACGATTATGTAGATGCTTCAAGAGATTTTAGAACTTATAATATTTCAATGATTCCGGTTGCAGGAGTTCAGGCAAACCCTGAAAATATCTCTGCCGGAACAGTGTCCATGAACTATGGTAAAGAAATGAAGTCGTTGGAAACTCCTGATATTGCTCAGTTCATGACAACAAAACTCGCAAGCATTGAAACAAAAGATGTTACAAACGGTAGTACCCCAGCGAATTTAAGACTAAATGATCCAACGGCAGATTTTTGTCAAAGAGGGCAGTTGAATGGTTTGACAGTCGCAAAAGAAGGGTTTACGCCTTATGAATACAAACCTGTATATGATAAAGAAGGAAAGTTTGTTTCAGATAACATTGACGAAATTTTAAAAGCTAAAAAGGCTAACACTCAATGGTTCCTTGATTCTATCGGGAAAGCGTACGACAGAGGCGGTCAACAGGCAGTGACTCAAATGTTTTTCAGCCCAGAACAGATTTCAGGAAAAGGCGCAAGTGTAATCGGACATCTTTCAAAATACAAAGAAGGCGACATGTTGTTTATGGGCTGGGGACGTCCTGATCCGCAAAAGGGTTATCCGTCAACGTTCCAAGCGTTTTTAGATTTCTTGAAAGATTCGAGTGTGGATAAAGAGGTTAAACAACACGCTAAACTCGTTGTCGGTGCAGGTGTTTGGGACGATAATGCCAGAGATTTTAAATGGGTAAAAGATATTATCAGCCAAATTGAAAGTCTGGATAACGGGGCATATCGCGGAAATGCTTGTTACGTAAATGGCTTCTTCCCAAATAGACTTGTAGGTTGTGCAACTTTCTCCGAATTTACATCAAGGTTTGAGCCTTGTGGAATTACGCCACTTGAATCTTTTGCGTCAGGAACACCTACTATTTCTACAAAAACCGGTGGTGCTCCAGATTTTATTGCCGCAACTCGAGGTTATTTAACAAAAAATCCATACCTTAGAAATCCTGAAAGTCTTGGCTTAACGGCTGATGATTTGAAAGGTAAGGTAGGAGAAGAACTCGGAAACACAATTGATGGAGCTAGAATGAAAGCAAATGCTGCAGAAGTTAAAGAATGTGTTGCTGCTGCTGTGACAGATTTCAATGCCTCTACAAAGGAAGGCAAGATTTCAAAATATGCTGAAATGGTTCGAGATTGTTTACAACAGAAAATCGACTGGCATGAAAACAGTGCTTACAATGGCGGAAAAACTGCAAACGAGCGTTATATGACAGAAATATTTGAAGTTGATAAAGGTCTTGCCGCAAGGAATAAGGAGAAAATGAATCGTCTTGTTGGCAAAGGTTTTGGTATCGCTGATAATATTGTTGATGCGGCTAAAAAATTGCGTAACAAATGGACTAAGACAGTTATTGCGGTTGGCGTCACGATTGCTGCAGCAGGAACAGGGGCTTATATCTTTGTAAAACGAAATCATGCAAAGCTTTCAAAATTTGTCAAAAATGACAAAACAAATGTTCAGGACAAAAAGTTGGATAAAGCTGCTTAAACTCGGGATTGAGTTTCTGCTATTCGGATTGATTAGCCTGTAAAACGTCTATTAAATCATAAATTGCGATGAATTTGTCAATCAGTTCATCGTAATTTTTGGCAATCAATAATGAACGGAAAAGTGAACCGAATTGCAATGGGCGTTTTTGTCTTAAAGCAATTAGGACGGTGTTGTTCCTGTACGACATTTCAAAGCCTTTTGCAGAATATTTTTCCCCAAATGGTTTGATTTTGTTCCAAAATTCTTCTGTTATGAAATCGATTTTTTGAGGTTTTTTAGCGAAAACATAGACAAATTTGTTCATATCTTCAATATGTGGATTGAATTGCTTAAAATGATTAAATTTATGCTCATTTTTTGAAAATATAATAACGTGGTTGTTGGTAGATTTTTCAAATTCAAGCTGAATAAGAGTCCCTTTAAAAAGGTTTGGTTTTGTAATTCCTTTGACAGGCAAAGTCAATTGAGTCGCCGAAAATAGAATATTTGTACCTTTATAAACTCCAAAATAAGTCGCGATATCATTTTGTGTATCAAAGTTTTTGAAAAGTTGAGAATCCAAAATCGTTGCGGTGTTTTGGTTTTTAGGCCAAGCAATAAAGTTTGCAACAGGTTTCATAAAAAGTGGTAATACTTCATCAGAAAGTTTTTTGTAAAACTCTTTCCCTGCAATGATTACGCTGATTATTCCTCGTAAAATAAATGCGTACATGATAAACAAAACGACCGGAAACAAAAATAAAATAGAGCTGTTGTAAAAAACAATATATATTGCACTGAATGCGAAAGCTCCACCGGCTAAAAAGCAAAGAAGTGTTAAAATTGCAACTTTTGCAAGTAGTTTGCGTCTGTATGTTTCGTATGCCAAGACTTTGGGTTTAATTATTTGTTCAAAATATTCGTAGTAAATTTCTTTTTTGCTTTTCATAAAATTTATTTTATCACAACTACAAGAAATTTTTGTGGTAAAATTTAAACAGACGTAGAATAAAAAAGAAAAGGAATAATTATGTCAGGACACTCAAAATGGTCAACAATTAAACATAAAAAAGCAAAAGTAGACTCTCAAAGAGCAGTAGTATTTCAAAAATACTCAAGAGAATTAATCGTATCAGCAAGATTGGGCGGACCTGATCCTGCCGGTAATTTCAGATTAAGAACTGCAATTGAAAAAGCAAAAGCTGCCGGATTGCCAAACGACAATATCAAACGTGCTATTGAAAAAGGAGCAGGAGCAGGTGCTGCTGACAATTACGAAGAATTAATCTATGAAGGCTATGCAGCAGGCGGTGTTGCAGTTGTTGTTGAAGCTATGACTGATAACAGAAACAGAACTGCCGGTGATATCAGAAGTTTCTTTACAAAATTCAATGGTAGCCTTGGAGCAACAGGCTGTGTCGGCTGGATGTTTGACCAACGTGGAGTTATTACATTCAATGCAGATAACACTGATTTTGAAAAACTTTTTGAAGCTGCAATTTCACTTGACGCACTTGATGTTACAGAAGAAGATGATGGAACTTATAAAGTTTTGACATCTCCTGAAAACTTCCAAGCGGTAGTTGAAGGTTTGGAAGCTGCCGGTTTTCAAAGTGAAACCTCGGAACTTTCAAGAATTCCTCAAAACACAGTAGAAGTTACAGATGAGCAAACTGCTAAATATGTAATGTTATTGTTAGAAAAACTTGAAGAACACGACGATGTTCAAAACGTTTACGCTAACTGTGATATTCCGGACGAGATTTTGCAAAAATTGGACGCATAATGCAAACGACTTTAAAAGAAATAGAACAATTATCGAAAAAACTTAATGATGCATATAATCCCTCAGGCATAACTGTTGTGCTTGAGGAATTTTTGCCGTCTGTAAGTATTTATATATATGATTCGACCTCGGAATCTTTGCGGGAGTTTACAAAAAGCTGGATTTCTATCGATGAGATTTATTCAAAGGATAAGGCGAAAAAAATCTATTCGATTTTTGAAAAATTGCAAAATGAAAACATTATTTCTGATGATGAAAAACATTATTATGGGCTTTATCGAGGACAGAAAGTCGTCGGTATTCTTGAATTTGCCGGTAAGTTAGATAAAAGTGCGATGGAATTTTTAAATGTTGCGTCGTTTTTGATTTCGTTGAAAATTCAAAATATTATTTTATCTGACAGAATGCAGAAAAATATTGATTTTCATGATGCAATGAAAAATATTGCAAAAATCATTGAAACTCAGTATGAAACAAGTTATATAATTCCGATAATCGGCGAGATGATTGATAAATTTGTTGCAGATCACCTGATTTATATTTTCTTGAAAAATAAACTTATTTGGCCGTCGGCTTGTAATGATGAAAAGATTTTTGAGCTTATAAAATGCTTGAATAATAAGTCTGAATACATTTTGACACCTGACAAAAAGATTGGTATATTTCCACTTATCAGTGAGGGGAAATTGCTTGGAAGTATTGTCACGAAAAGTACTGACAATATTCTTTCGGCAAAAGAAATCAGTTATTTGGAACAGTTAACAAACCAGACAGCAACGACAATCAGTAGGGCAAATGTTTATGCGGAAATCTTGAAACATGCGACTCTTGATGCGTTGACAGGTTTTAATAATCGTCGACAGCTTGAAGAGCGTATTAAACAAGAAGTTTCTAGTGCAAAAAGACAAAAACGTAATCTCTGCGCGATTATGACCGATGTTGACTTTTTCAAAAGTGCAAACGATACTTATGGTCATGCTGTCGGGGATTTGGTGCTTAAAACGATTGCAAGGGTTATAAAAATGCAGCTTCGTGACTACGATATTGCCGGAAGGTATGGCGGTGAGGAGTTTTCAATAATTCTTCCTTACACAAAACTTTCTGAGGCTCAAATGGTTGCGGAAAGACTTCGTAAGGCTGTTGAAAAGACCAAAATTGATATTTCTAAGGTGAACAGTGATGTTACGGAGAAAAATATTGGTGTTACAATAAGTCTTGGAGTTGCAGAATACTCGCCTGATGATGATGAAAATACATTGTTGCAAAAGGCTGACAAGGCTTTGTATAAGGCAAAAGAAAACGGAAGGAACAGGGTTGAGAGCTATGAAAAAGTTTAAACAAGTTTGTCATAATCTTGATGATACAAAACAACTTGCACAAAAGTTTGCAAAATTGATTACAAACGGCTGTTTTATTAATCTTTATGGCGAAATTGGAGCCGGAAAAACTGCCTTTGTAAAACTTGTTGCAGATGCACTTGATGTGAAAGAGCGCGTGACAAGCCCGAGTTTTGTGATTTTGAATGAATATCATACAGGCTCAATTCCTATTTATCATTTTGACCTTTATAGGTTGGAAAATGAAGGAATAAAAACAATTTACGACGAGTTGAGAGAGTATTCTGAAGGTAAGCAGGTTACTTTCGTTGAGTGGGCTGAGTTTAACCAAAATGAGGCACCGTTTGAACATATCAAGATTAATGTTACTTATAATGATGATGATTCAAGAACATATGAGTTTGAGTCAGTTGGAAAAGATGAAATTATAGAAGGGTTGCAAAAATGATTACACTTGCATTTGATACGTGCTTAGATAAAATGTATGCGGTAATAAAAAAAGATGGAAAAGTTTTATCATCTCGAGTTGTCGAAAATCGTGACAATAAATATCATTCGGCGTTTTTAATTTCTACTTTACAAGAAATTATGTCAGAAAACGGTATTGTGCCAAAAGATATTGACCTTATTGCGACAAATATCGGTCCTGGGAGCTTTACGGGAATTCGTGCTTGTGTAACGGTTGCAAGAGTTATGGCACAACAGCTTGACTGCCGAGCAGTTGGTGTTTCTTCTCTTGAAATTTTATCTAAAATCGCAGATGGTAATCCGCTTGTGGCACTAGATGCAAGAAAGGACAGTGCATATCTTTATTGTGATGGCGAAATTAAAGGTGCTGTTAAATTAGACGATGTGAAAAACGTAATTGCGACAGGCAAATATGATGTTATAACAGATGACAAATTGCAGCCGATTTTGGGCGGAAAGTCTTATCAGCAAGGCAAATATCCACTTGGAGAAATTTTGGCAGACATTGCCGAAAACACCTCAGCAGAAGGAAATTGGCGGAAGCTTAAACCGCTGTATATCCAACCGCCTCCCGGAGTATAGATTGCTTTCTTCTTTTAAAATCCAAAATATTGCTTAAATTTATTGAAATGTGGGAATAATATACTTGGACAGTAATTTTAAAGGTCGCTTGTATGGAGAAGAAAGTCAAAAAGCCTGAAAATTCGTCGTTCAAGGTCGAAGAAATTCCACTTACCCGAAAGGAGTTGAAAGATTTACTTAACTTTCATATTCCTTGTCTTTGCTGTGGAATGGATATGTTGCACCCGGATCTGTACATGCATCTGATGGAAATGAAAGAGCTCGGTGGCAAAGCGTCTTGTGCAATAAAAATATTGGAGCCGTATGAAAAAGTTATGCACCCTGTTGAACGTCAGGTTTTCAATATGTTCAAAAGTATGGCAGGGAAGTATCCGGATAAGAATTTTAAAGAACTTTTGATGATGAAAAAAGAGATCCATGAACTTGCGTTAGTTAAAATTCAAAGCGGAATTTTTAATAAAATAAGCTTTTACAGGCGAATTCTTCCGACAAAAATTGCAAGAAGGCTTAGGAAGTTAATTATTAATACTAATGACATTATTTTTACACCAGAACCGCACAAGCCCTTTTCCCGTCGGATTTTCATACATAAACTGAAAAATATCGTGAAAACGATAGGAAATACGCGAATAGAAAACGAGATTTTGGAAATTGCAAGAAGGTTGCCAAGATCTAGTGATGAAGTTTGTGCTTTTGTTGTGAAAAACGCTAGAAAACGTCCTGAAATTATTGCCCTAAATCTTATTCACCCATCTGTCGGGACTTTTGAGCATATTTTGCCTAAATGTATGAACGGTAAAAATAATTCTTTGAATTTTGCGCTGGAATGTTCGTATTGCAACAATTCTCGACATCATTATCCGATAGCAGAACAAATTGAGGAAAATCCTTACATGCCTCAAAATGCACAAATTCAGATTGATAAACTTATTTCTTTGTATAAAAAAGGGCTTTGTAAAAAAGAGTATATTTTGAATTTACAAAGAGTTTTGAAAGAAATGTCTGATGAAATTATTTGTTTGGACGTAACCGAGTTGAAATTTGTTTGAAAATAGGGTAAGATATGCAATATATTTATGAAAAAGAGAGGAAATACAAATGCAAAAGGAATTAAGAAGAGCCTTCGGGGGGGGGGCAATCGAGAAAAAGCACGTGTAGCTTGTTTGTTTGATGAATTAGCAGCTGGAGAAGCAGCTAAGCAGCTAGGAAGCGAGGCAGCTAAGTCGGTTATGGGAAATACGGAGTCAATCCTCGCCCCTATGGCGGGAGAGGAAAGCAGTTCTTTGCGAACTGTTGTGAGCATTAGAAATGCAGGTGCGGGGGAAAATCAAAACGAAATTATCCAATCGAACCCCTCACCCGAATTTCTAAATTCACTATCGTTCATTAAGAAATTCTACCCTCTCCCCGCTGGAGCGAGGGCAAAGTTTACAAAAGTTACTCACGACAATAGCTGCAATTTACGTCATTCTGAGCGTCAGCGAAAGAATCCAGCTTATTTATTGTATAATACAAGTAAATTGAAAGGAATATACATGAATAACTTAACCGAAACGGTCTTTTCACGTTTCACGTCTCACTTTTCACTTCCAAAAGCAGCTTTCACTCTCGCAGAAGTCCTCATCACCCTCGGTATCATCGGTGTTGTTGCAGCAATTACTCTTCCTTCATTAATTCAGCGCAATATTGAAAAACAACGTGTTGCGCAACTTAAAAAGGCATATTCAGAACTTTCTCAAGCTTATAATCTTGCTATTGCGGAAAATGGTGCTCCGACTGAGTGGGGAATGGGCGGAATGAATGAAGAAAAATCACATTATATAATGGCTAATAATATGAGAAAGTTCTTAAAACTTTCAGTCGATTGTGTTGATATGACAGCTGAGCAAACTCGGGTAAATTGTGGACATGACAATTTGTATAGTGACTATCCCTATCAATATGATAAAAGTGTTCGTAGACTTGTAGTTTTGAGTGATGGAACTCTCGTCAATATTAGAACTTATACCGGATTATGTAATTTCTATTATGGTTCAATTGAAAATATTTGTGGCGTAATAAGTGTTGATCTTAATGGCGCAACTCCACCTAATCGCAATGGAGAAGATATATTTGATATATTTATAACTCGTGATAAACTTGTTCCTGAAGGAATTGACGGAGCTTCTCATACTTTTGAAATAGCTTGTAATAAATCGATTAAGAATCCATATCCATCTTATGGTGGCGGTAGTATGTTTGCTTGTACTGCCTGGGTTTTATACAATGAAAATATGGATTATTTGCATTGTGATGATTTAAGTTGGGGCGGAAAACATAGTTGTAAAGAAAAATAAGTTTAAACCGTAACACTTTGTTTACAAAATAGCAAAATTTTTTAATCAGATGTATTCTTAGAATATGAAGATTTTACCGGTATCTTTAAATTTAAACAATTATAGTCTTGGGAAAAACAATGATAAAATTCAAAAAAAATCATCTGCTTCTCCCATGCAGAACCCTTTTGTTGCAGGTGATCAGGTTTCTTTTGGCATCAAGTACAAACCTCAACATATTTACATAACCTCTGCTTCTGAGCTTAAAACATTGGCTCTAAACGGTTATTTGCATTGTATTTGGTGTGGAAAACCGATGTTACATCAAAGTGAAACTGAATATTTATTAAATAAAGGACGAAGACTTTCTAAAAATAGCAAAAATTTCACAAAGTTTTTAAGCGGATTTCAAGAGTATTTGCCGCCTGAATATACTAAACTTGTAAAACACATGGCTGCATACGCCACTGCTGACCCCAATGCACCTTTTGAAACATTAATAAAAAATATGTTGCCGCATGCAAATAAAAAATTATTAAACAAGCAGTTCTTTATTTTTCATAAGCTCCAAAAATTAAGAAATAATCTTCCGGTTGAATTGCACAAAGATTTTGATATTCTTTTGCAAAATAGCAAAAATAGGGTTTTGGAAATACCTTATGAAAGTGAATATAGTGCAAAAGAGTTTTGTTATAAATTAAATGTTTTGGCAAAATCAGTATCTTCACCAGTTCGTAAAAAGAAAATGATGCGTTATGCTAATATTCTAATGCACCCTACATTTAAAGAACCGAATAGTGTTTTTTCTAAAAAATTTAAAAGTGGTTTGTATAGCCAGTTAGGTCTTGATCCACAACTGCCTGAAAACTACATTGCTCCCACTGATAAGGATTGGAAGCAAAAAGTAGAACTTTTAGTTATGCGAGAACTTCAAAAATTAGCTAATCGTGAAGGGCGTTCGGATATTTTAAGACTTTGCGAAACTACAAAAGATAAAATTAATGGAGTTCCAACTGTTGTTCAATTTAGTAACAAGGCTTTTAAATATAAATTGGGAGAAATTGTAGATAATTTGCAAGATGAAAAATTAAAGAAAAAATTCTTTGATATTGCAGATGAATTACCTAGTTCTATCGATAATATGTACGCCTTTATTGTTAAAAACAAAGATGCAACCGCTTATGGCTTTTTGCAAAAATTACTGGAACAATCACAAGTTACTCTTGAACATATCGTACCAATTCTAAGAAACACTTCTGCGGCGGAACTAAGACAACAAAACAGAAAACTTATAGCAGCAGAAAAAGTTACAAGAGGGAAAAATAACCTTGGAAATTGGTCACTAGCTCATTCTTATTGTAACGGACTTCATGGACATGAAAACATTAGGGGAGCAAATTTCCCCTTCAGCAAAGAAGCCGGAGCCGATTATTTTAGAACAATGACAGAAGTTGCCAATAATGGAGAGATTTCAGGAGCTTCTGTTATTCAAATGGCTAAGAATTATTTAAAAGAAACAGGTATTAAAATTAAGCTAAAAGGTTTAAGATATTCTCCTGAATATTAACAAATGTAAACAATCTGTTATTATTTCTAAACTTTCAAGCAAAAACTGCCGATAACTTAATCGTAACAAAATGAGGGATTAATAAAAATGGCAGATACAGGTGCTTCATTCAACAGACCATATAAACCTTTTGGGCTTAACGTAAAAGTTCCAGATGTCGGCGAAAAAACATTAAAGCTTGCCGGCGGAACATTAGAGAACATTGTTAAAAGTCCGACAGAGCCGTTATTTAAGTTTTTAGAGGATAATGAAGAAGTTTTTACAGGAGATATTAATTACAAGATTAATAAATTAACGGCAGAAAGCTTCACAATTGGTTCTGCTATGCGTCGAGAAGATGAAAAAATGAACGGACTTCCGTCGTCTTTCGACATGCATTTTTAAAAGAAAGGTTTATTAATGAATAAATTATTGGTTAGGCTGTTTTGTGTGTTAGGGATTTTACTGTTTTTTAGTGCGGAAGTTTTTGCACTGTCTTGGAAAAATCCAAATTTAAAAGTTTGCATAGTCGGAAACAACAAAAACAACCCGATGATGAAACGAGCATTTAAAGAGTGGCAAACTCTCTCAGATAATACTGTTCGTTTTACTTTTGTTCAAAGCCCAAATCAAGCCAATATTGTTGTTTATTTTGTTCAAAAACTTAATGGTGTAAACCAAAAAAGCGGCAATAAGATTGGATTGACGTCATATAATTATAGAGGAAATACTATTGTTTTTGCAAAAATTCATATATCAGCATCTGGGCAAGGAAATACCCGAACATTAAATCAAGATGAAGTGTACAGTGTAATGTTGCACGAAATCGGGCATGCTATCGGTTTGTCACATAACTCAAACCCCCAAAGTATCATGTACTATGCTTCCGGAACTAATCGGATATCAAATGAAGATATTAAAAATCTAAAAAAAGAATACGATGTAAATGTAAAATAAATATACTTTTTTTACATGATTGCCCTACCGGTATGCTTGTTCTATGCTATTAGTATGATTAAACAAGTCAGACTTAAAGATTACATACTCATAGATGAATTAGTTGCAAATTTTGATAGCGGATTGAATGTTATTACCGGTGAAACAGGTGCCGGCAAGAGTATTTTGATTAACGCAATTGATATTGCATTTGCGCCTCGTGTGTCAAAAGATGTAATAAAGCATGATAAGGAAAAAGCGGTTATCGAGCTTGTTATTGAGAATACAAAGCATGATTTATCTGAGTTATTTGAAGCAAATGGAGTTGATAACTTTGGTTCAGAAATCGTTTTGTCTAAGGAGATTACTCAAAACGGAGTTCGTTCCAGAGTGAATGGGACACTTGTAAATCAAGAGTTTATCAAGCATTTAAAAAATTACTTTTTGGATATCCACTCTCAGCACCAGACTTATGCATTTATGCAGCCAAAATCACATATTACGCTTTTAGACAATTATGCAAGAGAGTCGTATGGTGAAAAGTTAGAGGGGTATAGAGAAAAGTTTAAAGAATTTCAGCACTTGAAAACGCAGTTAGAAAAATTGAAAACTGCCTCTGATGCGACAGAAAATCAGATTGAATTTTTGAAATTCCAAATTAACGAAATTGATTCTGCTGCAATAAAAAGCACGACAGAGGACGATGAGTTGAATTCGGAGTTGGAAGTTTTAGAAAATGCGGAAAAGTTGAAAGAGCTTACAGGAACTTCATATTGGGCAATAAATGGCGACGATGGCTCGATTATGGAAGCGTTGGGCAAGATTAAACAAAATGTTTCAAAAGCTGCTTCGCTTGACAAAAATTTGGAAGAAACCGAAAGCAACTTGATTGATGCGATTGAAAGATTAAGAGATGCCGGTTCGGAACTTCGAGAATACAGCCAAAATCTTGACAATGACACAGAACGTTTGAATGAAATTCAAGAACGTTTGTATGTCTTGGATAAGCTAAAACGTAAGTATGGTGGCACTCTTGAAAGTGTTATGCAGACTTTTGATAAACTATCAGAAGAGCTTAATGCAATAGAGTTTTCAAATCAAAATATTGAAGAAGTTGAGGCAAAAATTGAGAAAACTCAAAAAGAACTTGAACATACCGCAGCTGAAATTAGTGAAAACAGAAAGAATTTTGCACAAGTTTTGTCTGTTTTAATTCAAGAGAAGTTGGAAAAATTGGAACTTCCAAAAGCTCGGTTTGAAATTTCTGTTCAGCCAAAGGAATTGGGTTCAGATGGGGCAGACAATGTTGAATTTTTGATTTCTACAAATGTGTCCGAGGATTTGAAGCCACTTGCAAAAACAGCGTCCGGCGGTGAGATTTCCCGAGTAATGCTTGCAATAAAGTCGATATTTGCACAAAGTGATGATATTGACACAGTGATATTTGATGAAATTGATACTGGTATTTCAGGAAAAGCCTCTCAAAGTGTAGCTGATGAGATTGTAGAACTTTCAAAATTCCACCAGATAATTTTGATTACGCACCAACCGATTATTGCATCAAAGGCGAATAAACATTTTTATGTTCGCAAATCTCAAAATGATGAAACCAAGGTTGAGGTCTATGTTTTGACCGGAGAAAATCGAGTTAAGGCTCTTGCCGAACTTGCCGGTGGAGAAATCAACGAACAATCCATTGAGTTTGCCAAATCATTGATTGGGTAAAATCAGGTGTTTAAAGGTGTTCCAGAGTTGTCTAAATATCTCCGCCCAAGAATTTGAACAATTCAGCTTCATCTGGTTCAAGCCCTTCTAAAACTTTTTTAGTCGCAAGTTCTGTGTAGATTTCCCAATTATTCTTTTCATTTATTGCACTATATTGTGATAGCTTTCTAACAGTTGGCATGAATTTATTAGGAATCTTTTTTATGGCAAAAGCTATCAAAAATGGGTGGGTTTGATGCAGCATTTCATGAATTTCCATATGCATTGGCGAGTTTGTAGAGCCATGAGTTTTAAATCCACAAAATTTTTGCCATTTTTCAAAAGACTGTTTAATATTTGTCGGCATTGTATTAAATACATTATCTATAATCTGTAAAGTTCTTTGCCTTATTGAGGTTGGTGGCAAAAGGACTGTACAAATTTCTTCTCCATTTTTAGATAGTTTCATGCATTCGCCAGCTCCAAGCGTGAATGGCGTAACAATAAATTCATTAGGAATTTTAATACCTTTATTTTGAGCTAATTTTACTGCTTGAAGTAGTCTTTGAGCAAGTTCTAAATCATCTCCCAAACTGGCGTTTTGAACTCCATATTTTTCTTTTAAAATGTTTTCTATTTTTATAACTTCCTGATTAGTTGATTTTTTGCTAAATGTAGTATACATTTCTCGACGGCAAGCAGTGAGAAAATTTCGAAATTTGTAAATATTTTGTTCTTCTTGAAGAGAAGTTGAGTGCTTATTTTTGAGTTGAGGTTTTTGTTTAGGCAGAGTCTTTTTTGCCAAAAATCTTGGAAAGTTAATTATAGATGCAAATAGCTCATCTAACCTTTTTGCATTTTTTATTTGCGATAAAGCATTTTTAGGCACTCCGAATTCACTAAGAATTTTTAATAGCTGTTCTTTTTTCGCTTGATCAGAATTATTTAAAGGTTTTCCAAGATCTGTTAAAAGTTCATATGTAATACGACCTTGCGAGTGCCTCATTATTCCACGAGATATATTTTTACCGGTTATAATTTCTTTTTTAGTTAAACCAGATGTAATCCTACTAATATTTGCCACTACAAATCTCCTACTAATAAATATAACAAAATTCTAAAATTAGAATTGCGTGAATATTAAGTTTTATGAATAAACACTATCGGAGAAAAGTAGGTCAGTATTACTATGCCACAATTTATTGCAAATTTTTTGAATTAAATGTTGAATAACCTTCGTAATTATAGCTTGCATCAATACCTTTCATATAAACTTCTCGGTCATTGATTTTGTCCGTTAGTGCGTTTTTTATCAGGTGTTTAATTTCAATATCCTTAATCGGGCTACGCTCCATCGCAAGTAAATAATCCTCTTTGTCAATTTTATTCCAGTCAACAACAAAATTAAGTTCTGTTTTTAAAATCAAATCAAGCCAAATTCTTGTACTTCTGCCATTTCCCTCTCTAAATGGGTGGGCAATGTTCATTTCGACATATTTTTCAATGATTTCATCAAAAGTTGTTTGTGGCATTTTTTCAATATTTTCAAGTGCCGCTTGAAGATACATTACAGGGGCAAACCTAAAATTTCCTTTTGCAATGTTGACTGTTCTAAGTTCTCCTGCAAAATCATATACATCTTGGAACAAATACTTGTGAATTTCTTTTAACGCCTTGAAAGTTCCTGCTTCCATTGCATTAAAACGTTGTGTTTCAAACAATTCAAGAGCTCGCTTTTTGCTGAGTCGTTCTTCTTCTCGTGCAAGTTCCGATGAATTTGTTATTCCAAGTTTGTTTTCTAAAACCATTGCAAAATCCTTTATTTTACCATTGTTTGGTTATGCCGACAAAGGGTTATAAGTATTTTATCATAAAAAAAATGCGGAATAAATCCGCAATTTTCTTAATCCTCAATAAAATCCCTGAAATGCTGTAATTCTTGTTTTTGTCGAATTTTCGTTAACGCATTATCCTCAAGCTGGCGAATTCTTTCTTTGGAATACCCCATTATTTCGCCAAGTTGTTCCAATGTGCGAGGAATTTCACCGTTTATTCCAAATCTGCAACACACGATTTTTTGTTCTCTTTCCGGCAATGTTGAGAGAATATCTCCAATACTTCCTTTAAGGACATTGTTTTTTGTTTGATTTTCTGGTGAACGATAAGATTTATCCTCAATGTAATCTCCGACGTTTAAGTCGTCAGTGACAGGAGTTTCCAGACTAATCGGCTCTTTTATAAGAGCTTTTTTTATTGACAAAATCTGTTTAAACGTCATGCCGAGTCTTTCTGCTATCTCTTTATCTGTCGGATCTCTTCCAAGTTCGAAAGATAGGGTTGTGTACATACGTTTGAATTTTCTGATTTTATCTGTCATGTGGACAGGAATTCGGATTGTTCTTGAATTGTTTGATATAGCACGAATAATCGTTTGTTTTATCCACCAAGTTGCATAAGTTGAAAATTTAAAATTCTTAGAATAATCAAATTTTTCAGCTGCTTTGATTAATCCAAGAGATCCTTCTTGGACTAAATCCATAAACAAAACGCCTTGTCCTATATATTTCTTAGCAATGCTTACAACAAGTCGTAAATTAGCCTGAACAAGTTTCCGCTTTGCAATTTCAGCATGCGTCGGTTTACCTTCTTTTATTGTTTTTCCCAGAGCTTTTTCTTCTTTTGAATTTAAAAGTCTGATTTTGCCGATATCTTTCAAATACATCTGTAAAATATCGTCATCATTGGAAATCGAATTAAATGTTTTTGGCTCCTCAATCTCTGTCAAATCATCTTTTTCAATAAATTGAAAGTTGTCGGTTTCTGTGTATTCTGCCTTTAAATCCTTGTATAAATCCACACTCATAAATCTTCCTCACAAAATTGCCATACAATATTTTTGACGAAGTTTTTTTATTTTTGTTTCAATTTGATTTTTTGTGTAAAATAAAAGTATGGGAATTGTTAGCGAACAAGAATTTATAAACAGAGTCAGTCAAATGAATCGATTTTCTTTTGCTGCAGGTGAAAGAGATGATGTTTCAAAGCTGGATACACATGATTTGCGTTATGTTGAAGATGGTCGTTTTTGTGCAAACTTGCATGTGCATACCGAAAATTCAGATGGCACAATGACTGTTGAAGAAGTTTTGAAAAACGCACGAATTCTATCTGATAAAAATCCTAATTTTTTGGTTGCGATAACAGACCATGATACAGTTGAGGGAGATAAAGAAGCTGTCGAACTTATAAAAAAATATGAAGATGTAAATCTTTGTTGTGGTTTAGAGATTTCGACTTATGCAATAAGTTTTCCGAATCAACCAAAGCCGATACAGGTGCATTTGTTGGTTTATGGGGTAAATCCGTTTGATGAAAGATTGAATAAGTTTTTAACTGATAAAATGTCTAAAAAGCTTGCATTAGCCAAAGAAACCGTTAATAAGTTAAATGAGGCTTTACCAAAATATAATTTTACGCTTGAAGAAGCAGCAAAATGCCATAATATGGTCTTGAAAGGGCAAGACGAAGTTGCTCACCCGCTAAAAAAATATACTTCGGGCAAAATCTTATTGAATTATTATTTGCCTAATGCAGATTTTTCTTATGAGGAGCCAATTTATAAGTTTAAATATTTGTTCAAGGGGAAAGAACCGTATCACCTGACTTACAAAAAAGCATTGGAGATGTTTATAAATTCTGAGTTGCCGGAAATTCCTGATTTTATTGAGAAAGAAATTCAAACAGCTCGTGAAATTTATATGAAGGCACACCCCGCAATTGGACACATGCCTGAACAGTTTTCAGATTTTGAAAAAACAGTAAAATTTATTGCATCGTTGGATTACGGAGTCATGTCGATTGCCCACCCCGCTCGCTCAAAAGCTTATTGTCCTGAGTTTTATGACTATTTGTTTGCGAACTTTAAGAGTGCAGGTGGCGAAAAGGCAATGTTTTATGAAGGTTATTATCAATCTTATGAGGGAGAGTATTTTCAAAAATGGCAAAGTATAATTGATAATGCTGCAAACAAGTATGGTTTGTTAAAGACAGGTGGACTTGATTCGCACGGAAAAAACTTGGTTTATAGGACAAAACGAAAGGTTTAAAAGTGTTAAGATATATATTTTTAGTTAGTTTAATATTATTTTTAGCACCGATCGCTATTGCAGATGAGGGCTATGTCAGTCCTGAATCTTACGCTGTAAATGAAGCAGATTTAACGGATTATTTTAATATTCCGTCTGCACCAAGACTTGATATTGATAATTTGGATAAGCCTTTAAAACCGCAAAAACTTACGCAAACATCAGACTTATCTTCAAAATCTCAAAAATCTGAAAAATCAGAAAAAGTAAAGCGCGCAAAAGGTGAGAAAAAACCTTATGAAGAAAGAATGATTTACAAGGCTGCAAAATGGTGGAGAGATCAATCATACAAACACGAAGATCCGAGCCACGGTAAAAAGCATGAAATTAAAGTAAAAGCCCGTGAGGAGTATGAACGTCAACAGGCAGAATTAGATTCAAAAAAGAAGAGTGAAAATTCATATTAATTACTATTGTTTACCCTCTCTAACTCTCCCTAATTGAGGGAGAGAATTCGTCCCTTGTATCTATTTCTGGATTATTTGATATATTTGTTTAATTCGGATTTCTCTTCAAAAGTTACTCGTCCTGGGACGGCTTTTTTAGAGTTTCCATCTTTTATGTAAACGTAGAAATAGCCGAAAGTCCCGTCTTGATTTTTGTTTCCGAGTGCTGTTCTCAAATTTTTCATATCAATGTATAAAACATTATTTAAGTCATAGTCTAACTTTCGTTCATTTAGAGCAAGTGAGCCATCTGAATTTAGTTTTACAAATCTAATGTTTGCTTTTTGAAGCTCTTTTACGGTGATTTTAGTATAATTCCCGTCGCTTTCAAGGTTTTTAAGGGAGGCAAAAAGCTCTTCCTTGCTGTCGTTTTTCCCAAAAATATTATCAATAGACCAGTTGTTGTTTTTGCTGTCGGTGACTAGAACATAGTCAGTTCCATCAATTCGAATGATATATGGATCAAGATAGCTTAAAAGGCTGCCTCTTGAATTCCTTAAAGCAGGCGTGGCAGCGATATTTAAACGATTTCCTTCATAGAGCATGCTTCCGGCGAGCAAACCTTGTAAAAATATCATGTCTGGATTGTTGAAAGTTGCAGTTGAATATCTTCTTGGCGCAAGAGTGTATCTTGTAGAAGAATAATTTGGTGTTATTTTTGAATTTGTAGTTTTGTAGTAATAAGTTGCGCAAAAAGCAGGTTCTGTAAGCATTGCCAAGGTTAAGATTAAACATAATTTCTTCATAAAAATTCCCTCATTTTCTTCTACTCAACTATATAACGAATAAAAAATAAAAAAGTTCAAAAAACAGTTGACAATGAAAAATGTTTCAGGTAATATAAATCTTGTCAGCAAAAGCAAAGCCGAGTTGACAAAACAATAGGTGAGGGCGTTTAGCTCAGTTGGTAGAGCGCCTCCCTTACAAGGAGGATGTCAGAAGTTCGAGTCTTCTAACGCCCACCATTTAAATCAAGAGCCGAAAGGCTCTTTTTTAGTTATAGTATGAAAAATTCTGCTTTTATGAAAGGAGATAGTGTATTGTGAAAAGACTCTGTTTTTGTGTTTTCTACGAAATGAATGGGATAGTTCGAGACAATGTGATTTATTATTTAAAAGGATTAAAAGAGGTTGTCGATAAAATCGTTTTTGTTGTAAACGGGGAATTATCTGAAGAAAGCAGATGTAAAGTTTTAGATTTAGGTATAAATATATTCCAAAGAGAAAATAATGGTTTGGATTTCGGTGGTTGGAAAGAGGCACTAGAAAAATTTGGATATGGAGAACTATCTAATTATGATGAATTGATATTAACAAATACAACTTGTTATGGACCAATTTATCCATTATCTGAAATGTTTAATGAAATGGAACAAAGAGATAATGATTTTTGGGGAATTACTAAACACCCTGAGGTGAATGAATATTTAATAAAAGGAGATAAAAATTCTAAAATAATAGAGCATCTACAAACATATTT
>ERZ1034878.300-NODE-300-length-26250-cov-8.121855_pt1 | contig 26250 bp, 29 predicted proteins | sample MGYA00520593_ERZ1034878 | MGnify/ENA primary metagenome ERZ1034878 (study PRJEB33766, sample SAMN09781724) | gut metagenome | biome: gut microbiome | host: Homo sapiens | place: Madagascar | study: EMG produced TPA metagenomics assembly of the PRJNA485056 data set...
AAGGATTAGTCTTTTACTTTCATGCAGATAAAAAGAGACCGAATACGATTCCTGTTTCCGCTTCAACCAGTCCTTTTTGAATTTATTCAAAGACTTAAATAACAGAAACCCGTTTTTAACGGGTTTCAATGCTTACCAATACATCCATTCAAGATCAAACCGTTGCCATCTTTTTCGAGTGAGCGACGAGTGAACTTCGGGATCGCTTCGATCCGAAATATCCCCAACTTTGCGTAGCTCCTTCCAGTTTCGCAACTTGCCGCTTTACGCCCAATGCCTTCATCAGCATAATCACCACCGATCCGATTGTAAGATTTATCAGGTGCGCACCTCTTTTATCGGACAACAAGCAAATCTGAAAATCTCGTAGTGTATCGAGGCGACAGCATTTCACGCTTCATCTGCCACTGCTGCTGTATACCCTGCCCGGCAAAATAGAGCGTTCCCTTTCCGTCCTTTGCATTCAGGTGATCCAGCACTTCCATTAACTTCTCGCTACCAGCTCGGGGAGCACTGTCGTCGAAAAGGTTTAGCTGGGTCACGCCCTGGCTGAAGAAGTCGCCCAGCATAATGCCGGCTTTCTGGTACCTGTGACCATCCTTCCAGATTTTGTCCAGGCACTTTACCGCGGCGTTGATGATGTCGCGTGAATCCTGAGTGGGGGTGAGAAGCTTCATTGAAGCGCTGTTGCCGTAATATGGCTCGTTAAGAGCAAAGGGGGAAGTTTTCACGAAGGCAGAGATAAAGCGGCAGTACTGATGCTCGCCGCGAAGCTTTTCGGCGCCTCGAGCGGCATAAGAGCAAATGGCCTGGCGCATCTGTTCGTACTCGGTGACGCGTTCGCCGAATGACCTACTGCAGACAATTTCCTGCTTGGCAGGAGCAAACTCCTCGAGATCCAGACATGGTTCGCCGCGCAGCTCGCGCACTGTTCTTTCCAGCACGACGTTGAAGTGTTTGCGGATAATCCAAGTGCTTTGTTCTGAGAGATCCAGAGCTGTTTTAATGCCCATGCCGTTAAGCTTCTTGCTGATGCGTCTGCCGACGCCCCATACGTCTTCTACTGGCACGATAGCGAGCAATCGGCGCTGGCGATCGATATTGGACAGGTCCACTACCCCGCCCGTCTGGCGCTGCCATTTTTTGGCGGCGTGATTTGCCAGCTTCGCCAGTGTCTTCGTCTGGGCTATCCCGACCCCAACTGTCAGATGAGTACGCTTCAGAACCGTAGCGCGGATCTCTTTTCCAAAGTCAGTCAGGTCCCGGCAGTTCCGAACACCTGTCAGGTCGCAAAAAGCTTCGTCGATACTGTAAATTTCGACGCGGGGGCTCATTTCTTCGAGCGTCGTCATTACACGGTTGGACATATCAGCGTAAAGTTCGTAGTTACTGCTGAAGCAAACAACACCAGCGCGCCGGAACAACTCTTTTTGCTTGAAGAACGGCTCACCCATGGCAATTCCAGCGGCCTTGGCCTCGGCGCTGCGTGCTATTACACAGCCGTCATTGTTCGAGAGAACGACCACTGGTCGCCCTCTCAGGTCTGGCCTGAACACCGTCTCGCATGATGCGTAGAACGAATTCACATCACAGAGCGCAAACATGTTCAGCTCGCAGATTTAACGATGAAAGTCACGACGCCGAAAACGTCGAGCGTGTCCTCGCTGCCGACAATAATTGGCGAGTAAGCGCTGTTCATGGGAATCAATTGGACGGCTGGGCGGAGCTGCAAGCGTTTAACAGTGAACTCCCCTTCTACCGCGGCGATAACAATGTCGCCGTGCTCAGCAGTGCGCGAGCTGTCGACCACCAGCAGATCGCCATCGCTGATCCCGGCCTCAATCATCGAGTCGCCGGCAGCTTTAACGAAATATGTCGAGCTGGGATGGGACACCAGCAACTCATTCAGATCGATACGCTGCTCAACGTAATCAGCAGCAGGGCTGGGGAAGCCCATTAGAAAACTCTCCCCATGTTACGTAGAATCCAATAACGGTTGTCGCTTCCGTCGGTCGTCTTATCAGCAAAATCTGGCTGGTATCTCTCAATCCATGCGTTAGCGTCTGCCTGGCTGAAATGCCAGTTTCTTTGACGTAGTTCAGTTATGAACTTATCTGTATTAAGACAAAGGTAGCCCTTTGGATTCTGTTGGATTGACGCTATAAATGCGGCGTGGATATCAGGTTGACGAGGCATAAGAGCACCCTCACTTCATCATTGACTGTATGCATATACAGTAGTATTTTTGGTTTTGCAGATCAAGTTTGCATGGAGGATCGTGATGTTTGTTGAGCTGGTTTATGACAAGCGTAATGTTGAGGGGCTAGAAGGTGCCAGAGAGATCATTCTGGCCGAGTTGAAGAAGCGGGTGCACCAGATTTTCCCTGATGCCGAAGTGAAGGTGAAACCGATGCAGGCAAACGGCCTGAATAGCGATGCCAGCAAAAGCGATCGGGAAAAACTGAACCGCATGCTGGAGGAAATGTTTGAAGAGTCCGATATGTGGCTGGTTTCTGAGTTCCCGACCGTTCGCCAGGTTGGCCTGTGAATTTTACTCGGGCATGAATACAGAGCAACCAGTTGCCGCCCGTTTTTCATGCGATGGGCGGCAGCCGTATCAAGAGCCACTCTCTTCGTTGGCTTCTAATTCATGAGCGTCATCGAGAGCTTTTTTAGCAGCCAGCTGTTTTTTATTCCAGATGCTGTCTGCTGGCATCTCTACACGGACACTGACGAATTGGTCTGCCGGGATATCAATAGGCTCTCCGTCATTAATCCCGTCACGTTCATTTCTGGCAAAAGCAGGTGCTGAAGGATGTGTACGGTGATAGGTTTGTACCAGCACAGAACCATCAGCGTTTACTTCGTAGTCCAGCCAGATAAGCGGTTGTTTATTGCGGTCGGTGGGGATGTCGAAACCGCCATCAATGCCGCCCCAGGCCGCATCAGAGTTGAGACCATCACACCCTTCAACAAGATATTTTCCCGTAGCCAGGCGGGTTACAGTGCAGCCTTCTGATTCGTCGTTAAGTTGGCATGTGCCATTCCCAAACAACCGTACAATCGGGGAGGCGACCTTCAGTGTGCCATCAGATGCCCGAGTCGTGTTCCCGGTGTGGTAAATCCGCATCCAGCCAGAATCATTGCCATCCGACATATTCATGAACTGAATAATTTTCCCGCTAAGAATCAGCGCAGCAAATGATTGTTGCGCTACTGGAGTGCTTCCACTCCCAGTATTACGGTCTGATAACCGGATGCCAGAACCATACATTCCAGGACCGCCAGAGGTCGCGGGAGTGACATTGCAAAAACGGGTGCCCTGGCTTTTGTCCCAGATGTCGCCGATTACTGGTAAATTTTTAGAACCCAAGCCAAACGACCCAGATACCAGCACATTATTATCACCCTCACCAATGTCCTTAGTTGCGCTGTTTCCCAACCCGAGGTTTGTGCGAGCCCCAGCGGCATTCTTATCACCAGTCCCTCCCTGTGAAATACTTAGCGCTGTAGTCAGCCCGCTTAGCGAGGTAATGTCATCGTTTGCACCTTTTGCCGCCTTGCCTGAGAGAGTAGTGGTAATGCTATTCCATGCTGGTCCCGTCCATTTCGTCCCATCCGGCAAAGTTACTGTTACATTGCCGCTTCCAGAAAAAATTCGCTGCCAGTTCTGTTTGTCGTAATTCAGTCCACGCAGCGCTTCTGCACTTTGTGCCACCAGCGCAGCAGTTACCATGTTCAGCGCAACGCGGGGAACAGCTGACCAGGCCGCGCCGGCCTGAGTAGGCCCGGTAAAGTTGCTGACCAGCGTAAGTTGCGCATTACTCTCAACCGATTTAACGGGCAGCGTATAATCAACGCCACCCACAGTGGAGACAATAAAGTCACCTGCGGCGAGTTCGGTTGCGAATGAGGTTCCGGTACCGCCAACAATAGCGGACCCATTTGTCAGGGTGATAGTTCCTGCAGACATATGCGCTCCTTTCAGGCAATAAAAAACCCCGCCGGAGCGAGGTTTATTCAAAAATGTTTGAGTTAATGGCAGGTGGTACTACTGAACGTGTTTGCGCTGACCCATGACCAGTTAAATGGGTAACCTGCGCGGTACTGGGTCTGATTACTTTGCTTGCGCACTCCGTAAATCTGGACGATGTTTTCCTGTCCGCCGATCAGGGCCGTTCCGGTACATATGGGTTGCTGCTTCTGAAGAACGCCAGCGCAACCGGAGAGCAATACAGCCACCGCCAGGCAAAGAATCATGTTTTTCATCGTGGTTATATCCCAGGGTATTAACGAAGATAAACAATAACAAGATGAATCAAAGGGATATAATTGATTATGTAGATCAATAAAACATAATTGATCGCCGAAAACGATCAATCGTAGTTGACGCAGTTGATGGCCATAATCACGTTTCTCAGGTTCGAATACGCGACGTTCTGAAGGCTTCCGCTGGGCGTTGTTTGTGGTCTGGCGAATATTCGCGTGTTGCCTCCCTCAAGTTTCGCCATGCTCTTGTATATCGCCGAGTAGGGCTGCGGCTGGCCGCCAGCCGATATCACTCCAGTAATCAAACCCAGCATGGCAGGCATACAGGCCCATTTCCCCGCCAGCGTGGTATTGATGTTATAGCCTGAACTTGCATCTATCCCGGCAGTACCGAGGGTTACCACATCACTGAGTGTCCGCGTTTCGTTTGTCAAAATAAGCGTCCCTGACGCATCCCAGACGGCCAGCCCGTAGTCTGGCTTTGTCTGTGGGAAAATAGAGAAAAAATAAACGTACGCTGTGCCGGTTGCATTTGGTCTGAGGAAATCAATAGTGATGGTGTTCCCGCTTATCGTCTGGGTGATTTCCACCTCAACCGTGCAATGAACAAAGGCGACAACGGGCTGACCTGAGGGAAATGTGTGCGTCACTTTGGTATTGAAACCCGATGTCCCCTGTAGTTCTGCTGTCTTCCGTGCCTGCAACGAAATAGGCGAACTGTTAGCGGTGACCCATACTTCTCCGGCCGTAGTCGTCAGTAAAACGCCATACTGCGCCATTTATGCCCTCTCTATCTGGAAAATGAGATACGCCGCGGCCGCAGGCTCAGTCCCTGCAGAGTAGTCGGTATCGCCTACTGCCGATACCGTTGCGGTCCCACCTGAAATAGTGATCTTCCTCCGACTCGTTCCCCACTGATCGCCGTTCATGATCTGAAAATAAGTAAGCTTACACCCCGGTGGAAGCACTACGGAGTAAGAGCCTGTTTTTTCATTCTGGGCCAACTGTAGGTAGCCGCTTACACTGACAGGCTTAATTCCATAGTTGTTCACCCTGCCTGAGGCGTCCCAGGTTTCAACACCGTAATGAGCCATCGCTGTTCATCCTAAAAAAGGGCCCCACCTCAGGCCCAATGTTTACCATGTTCCCGTGATTCTCCCGATCTGCACCCTCAACACATTGTTGGCGTCACGCACACTGATTGTCTGGTTTGTCTGTTTCATGGCTCCCTCTCCAGCTGTCGAACCGTAGTTCTCGAATGTTCCTGATTTATCCAGCCTCCACCCGACAGACCCTGCAACATAATTGTTGGACTGGATGAAGTTGCCGATTTTGGCATTGGTGATCGTGCCATCCTGAATAAACGCTGAGCTGATAAATACCTGGCCATTAACCACAGCGAACGGCGAATACTGGGTATCGCCACTGCCACTCATCAGCACGAACTGGTTAGCGTTGAAACCTACTCGGGTAACAATCGGCTGCCCTGCCTGCGCCAGAACGGCAATCGACATCCCGGCGTTATACATGATGCCGTTTATCCTCACGCCTGTTTTGAGGGTGTAGATAGCCGAAGCGCCAGAGGCATCAACGACGGCTGTAAGCTTGTCTTCCAGGGAAGCGGTAACGTCCTCTATCTGCGCCTGCACCTGCGTTGAAAGTTCGGCCATTGCATTATCAACTTCAGCAATCGTCGTTTTAACCACCAAAATATCGGCACGCACTTCTCCGTATTGTGCCCACTGGTGCTCAACAGTTCCGTGGTTCGCCAGGGCGTTCTGCAGTATTCCCTCAATGTTGGTATCGATGTCACCAGTTAGGCGTTCTCCGTCGGCAGAGGTTAGGAAATCATCTGCGATATCACCCAGATAATCATCGGCGTTATCATTTGACATGCCGCGAACCCAGTCGGTCCAATCACTCTGATTACCAATGCGGTCAACCAGGCGGGCCCGGTACCAAAATTCAACACCGGCCTTTAAGCCCAGTTGGGTATAGGTGTGTTGTGGATAAGGAACTCCGGCAAGCAACAGAGGGTTATCACCGTTGCCGTTTACCGAATACTGCAACTCGGTCTGGAGCGTGTCACCTGTATCAATCGGGAAGGACCAGTCAATCTGTATACCCCAGTTGATTGCAGTGGTACGAAGTCCAATCGGTTTTGGGACTTCACCGGTGCGGCCGGTAAGATGGGTCAACGCAGAGGTGGCCCAAAGGCTGGATGCTCCCCCAGAATTAATCGCACGGACGCGCACAAGGTAATCGCCATCGAAAATGCCAGGCACTTCGATATTTCGCAACCCGGTTTCAGGTACGTTTACCCACTCGTTATTTCCACGCTTCCACTGTACCCGGTAGGCTATGACGTCCGACTGCAGTTTGCCGTCTTTATCAACTGGCGCATCCCATGAGGCGGTTAGCGTGGCCACGCGCTGCCCTTGGCGAACCGCATCATAGCTCGATACCACGATGTTGGTCGGCTGGTTCACGAGCCCGCTTGGAATCAGGCTTGTCGGCGGCGTATCAAGACGTGCATTGTTATCAACGGCGTCATATTTCGACGCGTTATACTCCGATCCAGTGATGGTGAAGGTGTTTTCCTCATCATCAAATTTTAGGTTCGTTACCCTGAAATACTGCAGGCGCAGCTGACCAGCATCAATTACGAATACGGCATTAGGTAATGGCGCCGCCGTGAACGGCGTGGACACGATCAGCTGCGTGCCATTTACTGCCTGTATCACCCGGCTCTCAACGGTACCGCCCTGGGTGCGAATCATCAGCGTATCGCCCGCCACCGCGCTGGTGCCCCGGTCAGTGGTCACGACCTTAAGCCCTGCGTTGTACCCGGTGATACGCCCGCCATAAACGCGCCCTGACAGGCGTTCATCTGCAAAAGCAAATACGGTGCCCGGCACGAATACAAAGCCATCAAGTCCGGTCTGAAGCGTGATAATGCGGTCAAGTGAGTTGGAATACACCGCCCATCCGCCACGCCGCTGCGCCTCGCTCTCACGCGTACAACCGATCGCGGTGATTTGCGTCTGCTTAAACTTAAACTGCTTCACCAGTTCCGGGAACATCACTGCGGTGGTGCGGTCCTGGTAGTGGTTATCCGGATCGCTGAAGTTAATCAGCGCGCTGGAGAAGCGGTTTTTCTCACTGCCACTCGAGTACACCGGTTTACCCACCACTGAGGCGCGAGTGAGGATCTGCAACTTCGTAGTGTCAGCCGGCATGTCAGAGACAACGTTGAACATGTTGTTGCCCCAGAAAGTCATTCCGTTGAAGCCCGCGGCAATATCCTTTATGACCTGCCAGGCATCAGCCTGCGACTGGATGTAAACGTCAAACATGAAGCGTGGCTCGGTACCGCTTCCGCCCTTGCCGTCGGGTACCTTCTGGTCGCAGCGCTGGGCGATACGATAGAGCTCCCACTTATCGAGCATTTCTGGCGTCACGCGGCGCCCAAGGCCGAAGCGCGGCTCAGTCAGAACATCGAACCAAATCCACGCCGGGTTATTCGTCCAGCCCCATTTAAACGTCCCGTCCCATGTTCCGCTGTAGGTCCGCGCTATTGGATCATAGTTCGAGGGGATTCGGATGATGCGCCCCTTCGGCATGCAGGAAATCTTAGGGATGTTGTTGAATGACTTCGCGTTAAAGGACACGTACAGCAGCGCTGTGTGTGGATATCGCAGGCGTGCGTCGATTACCTCAGTAATCGCTTGCACCTGCGTTTTGTTCTGCAGCATCTGGCTGGTGCTGTCATCGGTGTCACGCACCACTCGAATCTGCCAGCCAGTGCTGGCTTTGGGAAGATTAATACGGTGGGTTAGTTCATAGAGCGAACTCAGCTTCTCTGTGACGGTTTTAGTCATTACTGTCGAGTAAGCGCCACCGTCCACCGCCAGATCAATATGGTACTGAACCGTAGTACCGACAATATCCCCATCGTTTTCCTGCTGCTGTAACCCAGGGATGCCAATACGAACCAACACCGCGTCAATCTGGGTGTTACTCAGTGCGCGGGTCCATGGTGTGGCCTTTGTCAGCGATACCCCAACCGTAGTTTCATTCTCGACTGCAGGGAATCCCGGTATTGGTGTCTGGGTCTGTGTGCCAGGCCGGAAATCCCATGACACATTTTCAAAATTCATCGTTCCGTCGGGGTTTCCCAACGGCGTACCGTCCAGGAATATCCGGGTCGCATCCAGGCCACCAGCAAACTCCCCCTCCCCGAGCGCCAGCAACATGCGGCAGCGCGCCATTGACTGAGCCGAATCGGGCTGTTCTACAGGTGTGTGCTGCTTCTGGCTGCCACCCTTTGCACCAGTGATCGCTTCCATATTGCATCCATAAAAAAAGCACCCAATTGGGTGCTTGATATTCAGAAAGGAGTTTTCAGATGTCTTCTGCGACTATGCCGGCACTGATGATGGCGCCGCCAATCTCGCGCTCACCATAAAGAAGCGCGACCGGGTTACCCATCGCAAGGGTATTCACCGAGCCACCGAAGGCATATGAGGGTTTATTGTCAGGATCGTCTCGCCCCTGTAGTCCTTTGGGCTGGGGCGAAAGCATTTGGTAAATTCCACCAGCCATCATTCCGATACCAGAGGTCATGAGCCCGGCGGCTAAAGGTGATGCGGTCCCGCCTGATATGACTGTCATTACCACCCCAGCTACTACCATCACAGCGCCCAGGATGGTCTGAAATACTCCGGCTTTTTTCGAACCTTCCAGAATCGGCGCAATGCGGATATCACTGTCTCCTGTCAGCTCCTGGAAGTCCTGAGTGCCGATATTCCTTTTCCCGCGGAACACAGCGAACGTCATGCCATTCTTTTTAGCATTCAGAAGATAGCTTTCCAGCCCGTCCAGATTGATGCAAAGCGCCTTAACAGCCTCAGCTGATGTCTGCACCGCCAGCCTGTGAACACGGCCAAACCGGGCTCCCAGCACACCGTACAATCGAATCGTGGTTAAACGCGCCATGGCTGAATCTCCTGCGGTAGCTCTTTGTGACGGACGCAGATCATCGTCCTGTCTTTGAAATAACCGCGCGCATATGGCGTGATGCAGGATGGCTGCCCGTACAGATGGTGAAGCAGCTCACCTTCCTCGGTAATGATCCCCGCGTGGTTCCACTTATTGGATTCAACCTGCATGATGACCATACAGCCTGGCGACGGGTCGCATTCGACAAACCCTTCTCTCTCCCAGTTGTCGAAATACAGGTTGTCCGGGTACTGGCTTTCCCACCATGGGTAATCGACGCGGAAATCGTTAAGCTTCACGCCTTGGGTGGCATGCCAATCCATTACCAGTCCCCAGCAGTCATTTGAGCCCAAGATAAACGGACGCCCGATAAGGGGTACCGCCTCCGGCATTATCTCAGCGTATTCGTCGCTATCCGGCGCGTAAATACCCCAGACCACGCCGGAGTTGTTGCATTGCTGGCGGTCCAGATCGGATGGAATCGGCCTTGCTCCATCGCCAGGATGGGAATGGATGACGCGCACAATCGTCCCAATATCTTCGGCGTTCGCCCAATGCTCGCCATCGATGCGGAAATGCTCTGTTGGATTTTCGTGGGTGTTTGGTACAGGAATATAGCGCTGGCGACGGCCAGACTGAATAACGAATCCGCAGCACTCGCGCGGTGATTCTTCCAGTGCGTGCGCGCGAATCGCCGCCATAATAGTTTTGTTCATTCAGATGTCCGGTTATCGGGAGAAAAGAACGGTCGCCGGGAAGCCACCAAAATCGAGATTTGCTGCGTTGGGCTCCGCCAGCCCGGCCCCAAATCGTTTACGGCAGTCGCTAAGGCAACCACCACACACATCAAGAGCAGGATCCGAAACCTGGTTCCCTTTTGCGTCGAAATACGCTGTGCCGTTATAGGTACAGCCGTCACCGCTGCGGTACTGGCCGCGCAGCGCCCACTCGCAGAGCGATGTGATTTGCCGGGTGGGTATTACAAGGCTTTGCAAATCGGCTGGACTGCTTAGCGTCCAGCTAACCACCTCATCGTCTTCAGAGGTCTTGGTATCAAGCCAGAAGGTTTGGAGTGTAAACATCGACGGGTCGGCGGTCGGGTTTGTGCTGCCGGGGAAGTTCACTGCGTCGAGGTAAACAGCATAGGTGTCGATAATGCTCACCTTCGCATTCACCATATCTTTGAACTGAAGACACAATGCAGTGATATGCCCATCGAGGTTGGAAACGCTGACTGTTGGCTCAGCTGCCTGGTCTGTTGATAGCTCGAGGCCTGTTATCTGAAAAGGCCAGAAATCATAGACATTTCCAGCGAATACGATTGGCTTGGGGCCGAGCTTATTTTCGTCACCATTCGCAGCATCTATCTCGGCCGGCGTATGAGGAAAAGGTGAATAATGAAAGCGGTGAATCCCGCCACTGAACTCTGAGGCGTCAACTTCAACCAGGCGGACTCTGCCACCCGGTGCCAGCATCGCCGCCTGGTCGACAAATGCCATTATGCGTAGACTCCGTAAGCCCGTTTGATAGTGAAGGTCAGCTCAGCGAATTTGCTGCTGATCTGAGTCTTGCGAACCGAATCGGCTACGACGCGGTAAAGCCCCTTCTCTTCACCCGGCGGCGTAATGATGAAAGCTTTTACGGTATGGGCCAGGAGGAAATCACGAATACTATCCACCTCCTTCTCGATACCCGTATGTTTCATCGGAATCTGAATAGCGGTGGAGTTAATTCCATTCTCAGCAACCTGCTCATACCCATCACCGAACTGCGCTGACCTTACGGTCTGACTATATTCAATCGCGCCAGCACCGAGCTGCGAGCGCCAGCTGTATGTTTCAACTGCCATATTTACTCCATAAAAAAGCCCCGCGCATGCGAGGCTCTGTATCGGTTCAAAGTATGGGCGATACTTTGTAATAAACTCAGAACGATTTAACTTCCATTCATTTCAACAAGCCGGTAATCAGTTTTCCCATCCTTGTCTTCAATGCATTCAGCTCTGAATTTCTGCTCAAGACCAAATTTGTTTTTAGCGCTAAACTCCTGCGTGGCGTAAAACTTACCGTCATTACCGAGCCATCTGTTAGAGCCAAACGCCGACATATCCAGGGTGCTTTTATTGATCACTGACTTTCTAACGTAAGCTTCACAGGCATTACGAAGTTCATCTAGTTTTTTATCTGCAAGTTCCTTGGCTTCTTTTTGCTTTTTTTCTTGCTCGGTTGGTTTATTAACCACCGCAGCAACAAAAATCACAACAACAAGAAGCAGCAACAGCCCGATGGTTCTTAGGATCTTCTTGATAATTTTATTTAACACAATCATCCCCTGATCATTATGGTTTTCAACATATTAACCAGGGGGTGACGTAAACACTACCTGCCTTTGCTGAAGTTGTAGATCATGCCACCCGGTTTAAGCTGTTTCTGAACTACCTGCAGTGCGGCATTCTGCATTTCCTCGGCAAGCGCGCGCCCCATGGCATCACCAGAACTGGAAGTTTGCGCTGTAACCGAACCACCAGCATCTACGTTAACAGTGGTATTGATAATCGGGGCCATCCCGCCACCGCCCTGGGCGCGTACACCCAGGCGCCCGGCAGAGTCCCGAGTTAAGGGCATGATTGCCTCAGCACCAGCCTCTGCGAAGACGCCACCTTTCGCAAATTTGGAGGCACCCTGGAAAGAGAAATACTGTGGGGTATCGTAAACACCGTTCACATATTTACTAAGGCCAGGAGAGTCATAGACACCACCTTTAGCATTGAAGGTTACGCCAGAAGCGGCGTTTGCATATGCACCACCAGGCGTGCTGCCACCGCCACTGCCACCGCTTATCCAGCCCATCGCGGCCTGTACTGTATAGGCCACTATAAGTTGGTTGGTTATCTCGAGGATCATCTTGAGCATAGATTTGCCGAACTCTTTAACTGACGCGGTGCCAGTTGTCATAAGCTCAGTAAGCATGTTGCTCAGGCCAGTCAGCGTGGAACTGGCAACGTTTTTAACGGCGTCGTAAGTGTTGGTTGCAGCGTCGAGATATTCATTCCAGCCACTTACCGCACCTGCTTTCCAGTCGCCCCGTAATTTGTCCTCTTCGGCATAATATTTCCTGAGAGCCGCCAGTTCTTTTTTATAACCGGCATCGTCAAGCTTACCGCCACCGTTGAGCCAGCCCTGGCGAAGCTGCGCCTCTTCCATCATGCGCTGTGTTTGCCGACTGCTGAGGCCTGCACTGTCGCGCAAGGCATCGGTCTTTTCCGACATCTGCGTGACGTATTTATTGGCCTGCTGCGCAAGGCCATTAATTTTCTGCTGCGCCTCTACTTCCTTGTTCTTCTGATCAACCACCTTGGCGGCGTTCAGAATAGCCTCACGGCTCGACAGTAAAGATTTTTCCTGAGCAGTCAGCGCGCGGGTTTTGGCTGCCTCATCCAATTCAGCAAACCGTGATTGCTGTTTACTGAACTCGGTGTTTTTAGCGTGGGTTTCTCCTGTTTGTCGGAGGGTCTCGAGCGTTTCAGTTAACGTTCTGGCCTGGGCGCGGTAGTTCTCCAGGGTGCGATCGCCAGCTTCCAGAGTGGCTTTCGCCTCTTTGGAATTTTTGTCTGAGTCCTGAGCAAGCTTCGAAACGGCATCCTTAGTTTGCCGATCAACTGAGCCTGTGCCTTTTACACCACCAGGACCATTCTTCGCTTCCTCCTCCCATTGCCACTGGGATTTACTGAGATTAGCAATGTGCTTGTTGTACTCAGCGGTAAGCTGAGTATATTCCTTGCTTGCTGCCTCTCTTTCCTCGGCAACGCTCTCAGCGAGCCCATCAAACCCCATGGATTTGATGAGAGCTTCCCCGCCCGGTAGCTTGTTAGCAATATCCGTGAAACCGGTAATCATCCCCCCCATAATTTCAAGGGAGACCTCTTTCATCTTGACGAAAAGGGCTTCAAACGAAGTGCTCAATAACTTGAACACCTCGATAACCTGATTGCCCCAAGCCCGCACAGTAATTCCGATCTGGCCGAAAGTGTCAGAGGCGAATGCTTTTAGCCCAGTCCATGCTTTGCCAATATTGTCCGTTGCCTCAATAGTCTCCTGTGCGCGTTTTTCCATGACGCCAGCAAACAGGTTAATGGCTTCGGTAACAGCCGCCTGCTCACCCTTCTGTTTACGAAGCTGGATGATGTGCTTAATCATAGCCTCATCAACGAAACCATATTGCTCATTGAGGCTGGCCAGCCCCTTAACCGGGTCGCTGACAATCTTGCCGAAGTCGGCCATTGCCGTTTTGGTATCGTTTCCGGCCTTACCCATGAGGGTGATGGTCGTTGCGATCTGCTTCATCTGGCTGGCGGTATATTTGCCAGTATCGTTCAGTGTAACCAGCGTATCGACGGTGGAACTGATCGATGTATTCGTCTTGCCGGCCACCTCCTCAGCGGCTTCGTTGAGCTGCTGCATTGAAGCGAAGCCAGCACCTCCCATCATGATGACCGAGCGAGCTACCTGGTCGAATTGCTCTGATGAATTGTATGCCGCGGCAGCCAGCAGGCCGATCGTACCAATAAGACCACCAAGTGCGATCGTGGTTGGGTTAATCATCCCAGCCATACTGCGGATGTATTCGCCGACACCGGACAGCGCCCCCTGAACCGATCCGAACTGGTCTTTAATCTGCCCGCCCTGTTGCAGCAGGATCAGGAACGGCGACTGACCGCCAGCCAGTTGCGTGGCGATATCGGTGAACTGTGCCGGAAGCGTACGCATCGCTGCGCTGTACTGGCCAACGGAGATTCCAGCGCGCCGGGCAGCAGCTTCCTGCCGGGACAGCGCTTCTGGTAGTACGTCTGCGACACCAGAGAGGCGCTCACGCGTCTGGTTAAGGATTGTGTTGAAGTGCTCGAACTGAGCACCGTTAATGCGCCCTGCTTCGAAATGGGCCACCAGCTGTGCGTGTTGCTCATCCAGTGAATTAAACGCACGAATCGTCGGGTCGATTGAGCCCAGGAGATTCTTTAACGCGGCGGACTGCTTCTCGGCGGCCTGAGTGGCTGCCAGTTCTGCCTGGGCCCGCGCCGCTGCCTCGCCAGTGTCGGTCAGCTTAAGCCGGGTATCGTCCAGGATTTTTTGATAATGAGTAAACTCCTCAGTATCGAGTAACCCCTTGCTATGAATTGTCCGCAGTTTTTGCTGCTGATCATCAAGCTTACCTAAGGCTGCGAGAGTTGGATCTATGCTTTCAAGCAGCCCCTTGAAGGATTTTTGTTGCTCCCATAAAGCCGCTGCGCTCTGCTTGCCGGCATCGGCCCCAGCGCGAAACACGCTATTCAGATCATCTGCTTTATCTACGGCACCGGCCGCCGCTTGGCCGAGTTTATCCAGTTCGTTGCTTGCTGTTTTCAGGTCAGAAACATCGGCCCGCAAAGTAATCGAGGCGATCTGGTCTGTCATTATTTCGTCTCCTTGTGCATTACCTTGAGAGCCTCGCTTTCCATAATTTGAAGGTCAGCCATGCAGGCCGCCGCATCCTCAACCCCGTGTAACTCGAACATCCAGGGGAGAACGTTGTAATCAAGGCCGGTCGCCCCGCTCGCGCCGACTCGCCACTGGGTCGCCAGGGAAGAGAAGATGGTGAAGGACCTCCACACCGAGGGCAGGATCCCCACCTCTTCCTCCACGTCCTCAGGCGTCAAACCAAAAGCGCTCAGCTCCGCGAGCGTCGGTCCCGGCGTATACAATGCTGCGGCGACCTGCCTCAGTTTTTTTCGCGGATACCCATCAGCTCTTTGGTGTATGCCAGACCGATGCTGTCGAACGCGCGTGGATAGTTCCGCAGAAGGACAATAACGTTTTCGCGGTTGAACTCATCGGGAAGCGCCCACCCCTCGACAATTTCCATGAGGTAGTCGGCCTGCGGCTCAATAGCATCCTTTTTACCTTCGGCGGCCTTTTGCAGCTTTTCGTCCATAGATCGCAGCTCTTCCAGCGTTTTATGGCGGAAAGTGAACGTCAGCTTGCCGTCTTCGGCGCCAGCGCGCGGAATGCTCGCGGTCACAGAAAAAGTTGGGTTGGGGATCAGGGAAAATTTGGTCATTTCGGTTCCTTAGAAAAAAAGAAACCCGCCGAAGCGGGTATTAGTTAATGCCTGGTAGATACATCTGGACTTCGTCAGCAACACGATCCCGTGCTGCGTTCAGTAGTTGCTTGCGGCCGCCGGAACCCCATCTGGCCATCTGGCTGGCGCATTGGCTGATCTGCTTGGTTTCAGTATTGATGATGTGGTCAATTTTGTTCAGGCGGGACATGGCACTGATGCCGAGGCGCACCACTGTCCTAAACACCTCATAGACCTCGATCTCGAATTCCGGCTTAATCCATGCGGCATAACGGATCGCCAACAGTTCAACACCCCAAACGCCGGGCTCATCCCCACCTTTAATAACATTAAGTGGTTGAATTTGTTCCAGAGTGCTTTTTTGCACTTTGGCTTTTAGTGCTTTTATGAAGCGCTTAACTTGAGCGCTACGCAAAAACTGACTTGGGCGCTGCTGTTCTGTTGCCTCTCCGTTTGCCACTGCGGCTGCATGAAGATCATTGAGGTTATAGCGCCCTTCGTCGTCAACACGAACGGAAACGCCATTTACTGAAACGGTTGGGTAAGTCATGGTGTAAACCCTTTAAAAAGCGAACCTGTTCACACAGAAAAGCCGCCCCAAGAGGCCCACCGGCACTAACGGCAGTTCTCAGGATCGCTTTCTGAAAGGTTCTTGGTTAGAGAGCGCGTGTGAAGGCGCAGTTTGGAAAAGCGGGCGCTTCGAATACAGAAAATTCGCCAGAGGTACTGTTTTACAAATTGGAAAGGAAAAAGCCCGGCGCGCCGGGCTCGGTTGGTTAGCTGACCGTGACGGTGCAGTCAGCGGAAGTAAGGGTCTTGCCCGCGGCGTCGGTGACTTCGCAGGTGTAGACGCCAGCATCGCTGGATGCTACCGACGGGATGTTAAAGGTCGAGGCGGTTTTACCAGGAATCGCGGTGCTGCCTTTCTTCCACACGTAGGTATACGGCGCGGAACCACCCTGCATAACCACAGCCATATCCAGCGCAGCACCAGTTGCGAGTGCTTTAGTGGATGGCAGGTCAGTCAGGAACGCCAGCGGCAGTACGGATGAATCAGCGATCGGGTAAATCTGCATATCCGATTCGAAGTTCATACGCGCCTCGTTACTTTCCACGGCGTTTATTTCGGTACGCGGCACGCGCTGGAACGACACTTTAGCGGAGTAGTAACGGTCGGCTTTGCCGCGTGGGTTATGGAACCAGACCGCGGTGGTATCGCTGGAGTCATCCAGGTCAATGAGGCGTTTGTAGATCGCCAGTTGAGGGTCATGCGCAAAGGTGTAAACCTGAACCACCGCGTTTTTAAACGTTGGGATGGTTCGCGCTTTGTCATCTTCCAGGAACTGCACGCTGATTGTCTGCTGGTCACCACCTTCAGTTGATAGTGTCATCACCTGAGGCATGGTGATCCATGAGTCGATTTTGCGCAGCGTGCCCGCGCCAGTGCCTGCCGGGAATTTGGTGGTGTCGGTAGTATCGAATGCTTCCAGCACGATTTTATTACTGGTCACCGATTTTACGCGAAGAACCATGTTATCAAGCTTTAACCAGCCGGAACTCACCTGAACTACGTCACCGGCCAGAATGCCGGAGGCCGATGCAACGGTCAGTTCGCATTCCGTCGCGTTAGAGGCTGCGGTAAAGGTGATTGGGGCTTGATAGGCCTTGGCCACGTTCACACGCGAGCCGTTAGGGATTGCGAATGCCATAGCACTCTCCTGAATTTAGCTAATAAAAAACCCGCCATCTGGCGGGTCAGTAGTCAGAGCGGTACTGCATGCTGACGGGAATGGTGTAGGTTATGGAGCCACTGGACCCGTTTGGCGCCGAGGTTGGCCGGTCCTGGATGGGTTGTCTCACCTGCGGCGGCCCATTGATATAAACAGTCAGGTCACCATCCACCAGCGGAATCCCTTCGGGAAAAGCATCTGCGACAGACTTTGCCAGCCCCCTTGCCAGCGTCACCCCGCCGCCTGCCGGCGCGATGATGTTGAGCTGGAGAATGCCCTGATATATACGCAACTGACCTTCCAGATCCTGCCCCACGGTTTGCGCCGGAAGAACGTAAACACGCCCGTACGGCGCATTATCCGGTGGAGTAAACGCGATGTTCGGCCAGGCCACCGGCAGCCCGAGCGAGGAGCAGATAACCGCGACGCGACCTTCCAGCAGGCCAGCGATACGCATTGACTGATCACCGGCCATTGCGCACCTCGCTCATTGCCTCACGGAACAGCTGCGCCGCGTCGATAGCTGTAATGCCCACCATCCCGCCCGGAGCCTGGGTGGAATGACCGTTTTCCAGCGCCTGGGCATACGGCAGGTTGTTGGTGAAATAAATCGAGTTCACCTGCCCCACCCGGAACACTTCGAGCACCGCCAGCCCGCGGGAGTTTGACCCCCGCCCAGAAGCGTCCGGGGTATCGTTCGTCTCTGTTGGCTGGCTATCGAACCCGACATACCAGTTGTTCTTGAACCGACCACCGACATAGCCCTCAGGCTTTTTGATGTCCATCGAGTCGTTTACACGCAAACCGCGCTTAAGTCGTCCCGATTTGGTCAGGTTGGCAGGATCATCGCGAAGGGCAGCATTGTGTTCACGCACTGCAGTGTTATAAGCAGAGGCCGTTTGGTTCACTTGCCAGGTCTCCGGCTGCCCGACTGGTGACATCTCCACCAATCTCCCCAGGATTTTGATACCCGTCCGGCGTACCGCCTCCTCAATCTCCTGCTTTGAACCATCTACGAACAGCTGAATGGCAGCCAGGAACGGCTGATTTGCAGAACTGGTCATAATCAGGTCCTCAGCTGGATGTTGTAGGAGATCAGCACATCTGCGGGCTTAACCGGATTCGGCTGAACCACGCGCCACTTTTTGCCGTCGATATCAATGAGGTCGCCAATGCGCACTTCCGTTTCAAACGTGGCCGCCAGTTTCTTATCGCCCGTAGCAATTAGTGAACCGTCGATTTCACGTGTGGAGTATTCGGTGATAACGCCGGTAACGGTCGCTGTAATAGGCTCGGTGATAACCTCTTTCCCGTACTGATCGCGGGTGATGGTTCCGCCGCGAGTCAGTTGGTAGGCTTTGCCGTTCTCCGTCAGCAGCCGCGTTGCCGTGGCGCGCATCCGGCGATAGTCGATTGCCATGCTACTCCCTTTCGATCCGGACCTGGTTGCCGCCCACCACAAGCCCGCGCAGCGAGGAATAGAACCAGGGGAATGAAGGAGTGGCCTTATTCGTTCCCGGCTCGTACTGCACAGAGACGGCCCCCTGTACGCTCTCAGCTATGACCGCGCCGCCACCGGAGACCGACGGCGTGAGGTCAATCTCCTGCGACTCGATAGCCAGGCGGCATTGGGCATCAATCAGGCGCTGTGGAATAGCATCATTCGGCAGGTCAACACCATCGAAGCGTACGCCGGAGCGCGGCCAGGATAGAGGCTGAGATGCGCTGGAGCGCTGACCACGCCAGGACCTTCCTTCCAGAAAGTCCATCGCCTGCATCAGCATCTGGCTGCATTCGCCATCTTCGGCAGGTATGGTGTATCCGCGCGCGGCGGCAAAGACCAGCAGGTCGGACACGCTGGCGTAGCTGTTAAAGTCCGGCGAATGGGGATCGGCAACCAGCATGGTTATTCCTCCAGACGCCAGTCCAGCGCCAGCCAGTTATCCACTTCAGCAGGGTGAACATCAGCGCGCAGCGGACCGCCGGGGAACTCTGGGATATCACGCACCATGACCACCAGCTCAATACCTGGCTGTTCCTGCTGCTGTTCCTGCTGCTGTTGTGCGCGCTGCTCTTTGGTTAATCCGGCCATTGGGCCTCCTGAAAAACAAAGGGGCCGAAGCCCCCCTGGGTTAACCCATGATGATGGCGGAATGACGTGGCGCCACAGCAGCCACACCCCACGCCAGACCCACTTCATAACGCACCTGACGGTACTGGCGGTACAGCGCCACCTGGAAGGTGATGCCAGATACCGGGTCGGTCACATTCATGACGTCATCAGCAGTATCGCCACCTTCAGGCATCGCCGGGGTACGGCTGGCCAGCAGGAATGCCCCGCGGTCAAACGCCATGTTCGGTACGAATTCGCTCAACACGGTGACATCAGCTTGATCTGCCAGATCCTGACGGAGGCCAGGAGCGCTAATAGTGATAGTGGAAGACGTAGCCGCAACGACCAGATACTGATTGTCATCACCGGCGAACTTCACCGCAGTACCTGCAGCAATACCGCCGGTGCCAGCAGAGATAGCGATGATGATATCGCCCTCTTTCTTCGCGCCATTGACCTTATAGCCAGCAGCAGCGCTGTTCGCGGTACGCTTGATGCTGAAGGATTCGTGGAGGTTGAAGCCCATGATGCGACCGATAACACCTTCACGCAGCAGCTGGTCGGTTCCCGCTTCGTTCGCTTTGAAGAGTACAGCCTGTTTACCACGGATGGATGCCATCGCTTCGCCACCCAGCACCATACGCAAATCAGTAGTCGGCGCACCGTTATCGGTCAGGATTTGACGCGCCAACGCAGCATCAGTCAGATCGTCTTTGATGCTGAACGGGGTATTCTTCGGCGCGCCAACAGCGCGGGAGGAGTTGAGGTACAGCGCAGCGAGGTCTGCATCCACTTCGTTCGCCAGCGCACGGAAAGCCTGCTTGAACTGGTCAGCCAGGATAGTGTTGTAGGTACCAGCCGGGCCCAGAGCCAATTGCTCTTCACCATTCCATTTCACCGGGGCCATTTTGGATTTGGTGATTTTGACATCCACACCACCGATGGTCTGGTCGCCAGAATTAGGCGCTGAAGGACCAGGGACAATATCTTCAGTGGTGGCTGCAGGTGCGACTGGCGCACGTACGGTCTGGTCTTTTGCAGCAGCATCCGCTTTCGCGTCACGCGCCACCGCAGGAATAAAACCAGTTTGCTCGCGGGACACTACATCCAGCGCGGTATAGATGGTCGGGATCAGACCAGTAAGGGTATTGCCTGCCATTTATGGCTCCTTTCGATTTAATCGACGATGCTGACGCCGTCTTTCAGCGCTGCTTGCTTGCCAGCGTTATCCAGGGAATCAAACGCACCGCGTTTCATGGTTTTTTGCCCGGCCTGGTGCTGCGACTGGTGAGAACCGCCGCCGCTGTTACCGGACGCTTTGAGGATGTAATCTTTCTGCGGATGCGACTCGACCAGAGACTCCAGGGCCTCATCAAAGCTGGCTAACTCGCCGGGCTTGGTGCGAGAGAACACCTTATTGCCCTGGCCGTCGTAGGCCACAACCTTCCCTTCTTCGATTTTGAAGTTCTGACCGAAGTAGGAACGCACGAACTCAGTCGGGATCGCCATCTTCTCGGAAATGAACTTAGAGCCACCGAAGCGGCCGCCGATCATCTCGTCGTAGAGTTGAGTTTCCAGCTGCTGGGTCTTGCTGTTCGCTTCGTCCAGCTGCTGTTGGAAAACTTTGGTGATCTCCGCCTTTACCTGGTCAACGGCACCAGCATCGATCAGTTTTTTCTGGTCGATTTTGGTCATCATCTCCAGGGCTTCGAGCGCCTTGGCCGGGTCGGTGATGCCCGAGAATTTCGCGAGATTGGCTTCCGCCGCTTCCTTCGCTTCGCGGTGAGTTTTCGCCTCGCCATTCAGGGAGGTGATTTTGGTCATCGCTGCGACCGCATCGAACGGGATCTCTTTGCCATCATCATGGATGTACACAGGCATGCCGTTTTCAACGACCACATTTCCGTTAGCATCAAGTTTCAGTTTCATTGTTTTGCTCCAGCCTTCCGGCCACACGTAATGGGTCATCCGACCCGGGCACCGCGTCGCATCCGCTCAGCGGCAGGCATAAAAAAAGCTGCCCGGAGGCAGCCTGAGGTTTATTAAAGCAGGGGCGTCTTAATTGCTGTGCATTCTTTCGTAGAATGCCTCATCCAGATACCCAACCCATTTTCCATTGATGAGCACGACTATATCACCAGAGCAGTGGCTCTCATCTATGGATATGCTAGCTGGCGAACACCTGTGCTCATTGGCGAGGAACAACACCTCATCCATATATTTGTCTGACGCGTCGTGTAGCTCGGATGGATGAAAGCGGATTTTGGTCATATGCGGCTCTACTCAAAAGCAGCGGCATCAATTCGCCGCAACTCATCCAGTGTAAGGAACTCACCTCGATCATTAAACATATCCGGCACGGTGATTTTACCGTCACGCAGCATCCGCGCGCGAGTAACGCCCAGCACCTGCTCCTGCCGTGCGTACGGTTGCCTGACGAGCCACTCACTGAAGCTTAGCTCAGCGGGAATTTGGCCCGACATGCTCGCCCGCGTGGCGCTGCTCAGTTCGCCAGAGGCTATCTGCAATTCCTCCCACGATTTAGTGATCAGAATTTCGCATGAGCGACAGCAGAAATGAATTTTGCCGGGGCCACGCAGGTACGGGATTTCATGGCCCAGCGGCTTACCGTCGAGGGTGTAGAGTTTGCGGTCGCGGATGATGCACCACTGGCTAGTGTGGGTGTCCAGAGTCGAAGACCACTGTTTGGCCTTCACGATATCGCTGTTGGCCTGGGCGAACTCCTGACGCGCCGTAGCGGCCATGTGATTCACCGCGGTGCGGGTCACCACAGCCAGGTCGCGCCGGGATGCATTAATCACCCCGTCTTCACGGTTAAGTTTTGGCGTGCCTGCAACGCGCCGGACAATCTGCTCTACCGTTTCGCCCTGGAGGAAGCCGGAGCGCACAGCATTGGTGATTTTGTCGAGCCTATCCGACTCGAGTTTCTGGCCCCACTCCTTCAGCAGGCGTCCCTGAAACGGCTGCGCCACCGCAGCGGCGTATACCTGCTCCGGAGCAATACTTTGCAGCGGTACATGCTTTAGCACTTGCCGGGGAATGATGCTGCTGAACAGGTCCAGCTGATACCCGGCCTCATATTCAACGTAGCGCTTCAGCTCGCGCGCCAGCGTAGCGTTAACCGGTTCATAAGCCTGTTGGTTGAGGTCGCGCACACCAGCCAGCAGTGATGCCAGGCGTCGGGCGCTGTAGGTATCAGCACGTTTGCCGTCCAGCAGCACCATCAGCCTGGCCGCCAGGTCTGCGTCCATCTTACTGAGTAACGCTACCATGCGCCGGGCGACGCCGGTGCCGTATCGGGTCACATAAAGCCCGTGCGCTATGGTTTCGTCCTGAAGCCTGTCATTGACGGAACTGGCCATATCACACCTCGTCCGGCGGCAGCTCTGTCAGCGAGGCCGATTCAGCCAGCAACTCGTTCAATACCTTGTCAGGGTCTGCATCGGCATCAATCAGACTGAGCTTTTGCAGCGCCTTAATGGCATCGATACGGCGGAGGTCGCCACCCTGGCGAAGTGACTGAATAGCCAGCGCCGCAGGCGGGTTAAACTCTTTCGACTCGACATCCAGCTCGGTGCGGACATCTACGTTGCCGCCTTCCTTCTCGCCGATGTACTCAGCCATGATTTGCAGGATGTTGTCGATCGCATCTTCAAGGCTGGTAGCCATGGTGTAGAGCGGTGACTGCTCCTGCATTTTCTCTTCGGAGGTCTGGTCTACCGATTTGGTAGAGGTGTTTTCCGTACGCAGCAACTTCGCGCCCGCCTGGCGCATCTGCTCCACAAGTTCTGCCAGCGACTCTTTACCAGCACCGATGGAGGAGCCTGTATGCTCGACGTATTCCAGACCCTGCTTTTGCCGATCAGTGAACGACGTAGCTGAAGAAGAGCCAATTATCAGCTCTTGCCCCTCTTCCAAACCGAACACCGTGAGCAACGGCACCCTGGCGACATGCAGGATGTTGTCCTGCTCGCTCTGGCTCTGCCAGTGCTTGATGTTCAGCAGGGCCATGTTGAGCAGTGGCGGTGAACCACACATAAACCCGGTGCGTTTGGTGTAGAGCGTGACCAGAGTGATATCCTGGCGGGATGTCTGCCACTCCTCGAATAGCGCCCAGTTCGCTGCACCGTCAGCATCTTTGGCCTTGCGGTAAATTTCCACCTTTCCAGGTGTCAGGTACCGTATTTGCTCGACCTTGGTCTGCCCGAAGTCGTCACCGTCCTCGACAACCACCTCTTTGATGCGCAGCGCGGTGAGCACCACTTTGCCGTCCACCATTTTCGACTTCCAGCCAATTACCTGGCGTGGATTAAGCATGGTGACATAGGGGCGCGCGCCGGTAGCTTTCTCTTCAGCTTTGGTTTTCACCTTTTCGGTGTCCACCCTGGGATAATCCACCAGCGCGTGGGAGAGTCCATACTGCATCGCCAGACCGAAGAATGCCTGCGCCCATACGTCCAGGCGCGTCCCCTCAAGGTCGAAGTTTTTCGCATACTCTCGCAGCTGATCCGGCACATTCTCGGCAAGCTTAATGGGCTCGGCGAATACACGCCCGATGTTTTGCTTAATGGTCTCTTCGTAGGCTGGCAGAAGCGTGGCCACGGCGAGGCGTTTTTTGTAGTCCTCTTTGTCTTCTTTTGGCCAGCGCGGGAGATATGCCTCGCCCAGTTGTCGCATATAGAGCGTGCCGCCCATCAGGGCATCGTTGATATCCCACGCCTCGACCATGTTCCCATAGTCCAGATTGGGTGTTGAGATGTCAGGCATGGAGTTACATCCGTAGTTGAGTGACTTTTCCGGTGGGCTTGATGATCGGGAATTGCTTCACGATGAAATAGCCACCAGCGTCGTTTGGGTGATCGTTGTCGGCTGATTTATCCGGCTCGCCGTTCGCCGCCCATACCTGCTGTTCAAGGCTGTCTGTATAGACCGGGCAGCGAGCAACGTTAACTTTGTAGCGGCGCTCACCGTTGCCGTTGCAGAACATGGCATTCATGGAGTTGATACGATCCTTTACCGGCGGGTTGGCGGCGTTCACCACCACACTGAATCCGGCCTGCTTGAGCTGCGCAATATCGGTGGCGCTGGCGTTATTGGACTTGCGTGAATCGCCGGAAGCATCCGGATAGATGTAAATCTGCCTGGAGGCAACATAGCGCCCGCCCTCGTAGCGCCAGAACTCTTCCTGGATACGCTTTATCATGGCCGGCGTGTCATAAACTTTTATCAATTCACGTACCGCGCGCGGCTCGCCATTGCGAAGGACGTGGACGATGGCCGCCATTTTTCCAACGTTAAAGTCCATGCCGATATAGAGCGGTTCGCCCGCCTGTTCTTCATCAGTACAGTTATTCAGTCGTCGATCGAACTGGTGATAGATGGTGCCGCTGGTCAGGTTGGTGAAGCGCCCCCTCAGATACGCCTTAATCAACTCCGGCGGGTAGGAATTCATCAGCGAAGGGATGTAATCCGCGGGCAGGTTCTTCGCGTTGTCAAACGTGCTGGCCTGTATCAGACCGTACAGGGCTGAGAGCTCTGGCTTTTCACGTACTGCCTTCACGAATTGCTGGTAAACGAATTTGAACCCCTCCGGAGTTGTCGTGACGTCAATACCGTTACGCAGCCCATCAACCTTGTAACGCATACGGGTGATGATTTTTCGCCATGCCTGCTGCGCTTTGGCAGCCGCCATGACATCCAGCTCATCCACCATCGCGTTACCGATTTTGAAGCCAACTATCGAGCCGGGCTTCTCCATCGAGCGGCAGATTGTTGTCCCGCGGAACCGTCGCCCCTCGTAGAAGTGAACTTCTTTGTTCCCCTCGTTGATTTTGACGCTCAGCCCCCAGTCAAAGGCCACCTCTTCGATCGTCGGGTAGAAGATGTCACGAATCTGTGGGTACGTCGGCGCGAAATAACCCTGATTGATTTTAGGGTGCTCCCACATCCCTTTGCAGATGCCGCCGCACCCCACCCACGTCTTACCGGAACCGAACCCGGCAACATAGGCTTTGAATTTGTGCTGCATCGCGAGGAATCGCGCCTGAGGAACGTTAAGCGTCGGGTTGATCCCCATCTTCTTCCCTCGCATCCACTACGTTGATATTGATCTGCACTGGCGTTGGTTCGTCATCATCACCATCACCGGCCAGCTCTTTGCGGAGTTTCTCAATCTCCAGCTGCCGGCGGTCGATTTCGATTTGCTGGAGGCGCTGCGCGAATTCGCTATCGGCCAGGCCCAGGCGCTTCATTACGGCTTCGTACATCCGTTCGCGGCTGATTGCCGTTATCTCGACACCATTCTTACCCAGCTTGACGCCGGAATATGCCAAAGCAGCATCAGGGGAGAGTTTCCTGGTATCAGCGAAGTAAGGCTGGCCTATTCCGTCACCATTGCAGCGCGGGCAGGCAGGGTTAGGCTCACGGGTGTGGTCATATCCATAGCCGCCCACGTCGACTGGCTCACGCTTATCGCGTTCTGTAGCTTCCAGCCGCTTCTCTTCAAACTCCACGGCATCGCGCCACTGATACTGGTGACCGAAGCCCCAGCAGTAACGACACGCACCGCGGCGATATTGTGAAAGCTGGTTTGCATCGAAGGTGGCGAGCTGCCACATCTGCGCGAGGACCTCATCGGCACTGCCAAGCGTGCGCGCAATGGAGGCTTTCTGCTGTTGTGCAATGGCCTGGGCAACTGAAGTTTTCTGAAGTAGCTGATAACCGATTTGTTCAGCGGATTTTTTGCTGTAACCCGCCCTGATAGCTGCTTGTGTGGCGTTACCATCCTTTAGGTATTCTGCGACAAAACGTCTTTGCTGTGCCGTTAATCCATCATCATCCACCAGCTCTTCTGCGCTTTGTTTTTTCTGCGCAGTGCGCATTTTTTTCTGCGCAGGTTTTTGCGCAGTTTGCGCAGAAGGTTTTTTGATATATCGACGTGCGGTAGCGTAGTTCAGTCCCTGCGCTTCACACCATTCCTTTGGTGATACGCCGGTTGCGGCA